>Ga0209336_10001062_pt1 | contig 13453 bp, 13 predicted proteins | sample LinPmetageLP32_FD_184042 | JGI IMG/M metagenome (GOLD analysis project Ga0209336, IMG submission 184042) | Marine viral communities from the Pacific Ocean - LP-32 (SPAdes) (version 2) | ecosystem: Environmental > Aquatic > Marine > Oceanic | place: Pacific Ocean | collected 2009-08-23 | reverse complement strand
TAATTATGATGGTAAACATACCACCAACTAAAGCAGTCATTGCATAACGCATATGATTTTTTAGTTCTTTAATATCTGTTTCTATACTACTAATTTTTTGATGGGTTTGTTTTTGCATAATACGACAAAGTTTTTCGTGTGATTCTATTTTTTCTAAAGCAGTATTGTTTTTGGACATTATGCCAATCCTCTGTTTCTTAATGTAATTTGTTTTTCCTCTTCAGATAATAAAGCATTTTCAGTTGGCGTCAATCCCTGATTCATGACTCCTGCTGCCGGCATAGCCGCAGTCTGAACCGCTTGAGCGTTAGGCATTGGTGTGGGTGGTAATGCTGATTGGCCTTTAGGTTCTGTATCAGGCAAGAAATCTTCTAAGTTAAGATCAAAATCACGATATAAATTTTGTCCTTTTAAAGCTCCTTCCATAGCTTTTAATGTACCTCGTGCACCAAAAAAAGGATTAGGTTGTCCACCTTTAATTGATATATCTTGAAATCTTTCTTCAATTTTTTCTGAAGGAAAATAAGGTTTAAATCTACCTGATAATAAACTATCTAATAAAGAAGTAGGTATACCTCTTTTTTCAAATATTTCTTCTAGTTTATTTGGATTAATTCCTAACTTCATAGCATTTATTAAATGAGTTTGTGCTTTTTTTCTAACATCAAATAAAGCTTTGTTAGCAACATAGTATCTTTCAATTACATCTTTTGGTGTTTTAGGTTCACCTGACAATACACCGAACTTACCGCCAGTAAATAATTTAGTTGCTTGTGATTGACCTTCTCTAAGATCATATAAATAAAATCCTAATGCTTTTTCTGGATCAACTTTTTCTAATCTAAATCCAAAAATACCTGCGAGTTCTTTTGGAACTTCGTACATTGTAGGACCTTTACCTGGTATACCTCTTATACCTTTTACTGTTCTTTCAAAAGGTGCTGTTGTAGGTTTTAATGTTTTAATTACATGTTGCATACCAATTACCATCTGCTCACCTAAAGGTGTCGTGTCATTCCAAAGCTCTTGTCCTTCTCTAGTTCTACCACCCCTTAACATAATATCTGCAAATGCTTCTGAGTAAATAGATTCTGATATAAATGGTGATGCTGTTTCACCTGCAGCTTTAGCAATACCTTCTATAAAACCTTTTAATAATACTTCTTCATCTTCTATACCTTGTTGAATGTTCGTAAGTAAACTTTGAAATGGTCTTGTAAGTGTATCATACACATTGTTTTTAGACCAGTCAGTGTAATACAATTCATTTGTATCTGGATCTTTTACAAATATTAATTGTGAGTTTTTTGACCACGGTGCAACAAAGTCTCTACCTGCGTCTGCTTCTTCTTGAGTTACGCCATAAATTGCTTGTGATCCTTTTATCAATCCATATGGAATTATACCCATAGCAGCTGTAGTACCTATTAATCTTTTCATACCTTCTGCTTTCATAGGATTTTTACTTGTTATTGGATTTATCTTACCTGTTACAGGATCTTTTATATCTTTTATTATTTGTCTAAATATACCTGCGCCTGTTCTAAATACTTCTGACGGCCAGGACATAAAATTACCAAGTGGAGATACACGCATAGCTCTTACAAACTCACCAACTTTTGCATAATTTGGAACAGTATCTTGTACAATCTGTGCAACTTCTTTTTTCAATGCATCATCAGATATTTTAATATTTGCTTTTTTATACAAGTCTCCTCTTTTTACTAATTGTGTTTCATAGTTTACAATTTTCCAAATGTCATCTTCAGCAACATATAAGTCTTGCATAAACTTACCTGCTTTTTTAATACCTCTAGATGTTTTTTTACCCAAACTATTTAACATAGGTTTTAAAATACTATCTGTTGCAAGATTACCTTCACCAAACCTAACATCTTTCATTAGATTTCGAAGATCTCCAAGTCTTACGTTTGTATTTACAATACCTAACTCTAAATATTCTCTGTATTTTTCTTGTGATAATTCTTTTCTAGGACCACCAACTTGAACAGTTCCAAAAGCATTGTTCATGGCTTTTGCAAAAACTCTAGGGTTAGAAAGTATAGCGCCATTAGCTACAGAAAAAGCAGCTGAACTTAAAAAGTTTCTTATGTGAGTTGGTACAGATAAAATTGTTTTTGCATATTGTGCACCGGCTTTTGGTGTTAAAATTCCATATCTCCAAGCAGCTGAAAAAGTTTTACCTAATGCACCTCCGGTGTCACCTCTCATAAAGTCTTGTATTTTAGATACGTTTGTAAATCCTTCTGCTATATCTCTTGTGGTGTAAGTATTAGATAGTCTATTTACTAACACACCATCTTTAAAATATTCTTTTACATATTCATTCATAGGAACAACATCTGACTCTGGACCAAATGCTCTTTTTGCAGACAAAGGACTATCGTGAAAAAAACCTCTTTGACCTAATGGAGTATCTGATTTAGCAGCAGCTTTTAATGCTTCATCGGTATCTAATATTTCATCAAACAATTGATTTTTTCTTGCTATTGCAGATAATCTATTTGTACCTTCAAAAATAGAATGTCTTACATCATTTATTTCACCAAACAGTTCTCTAAATATTTTAGATCCTTTACCTATAACTTGTATTTCTTTTTTACCACCGGGTAAATTTTTATTTAAAGTTTGTGCAAATGTTTTTAAACCTATAGCATCGTCCGCAGACTTTGATAAATTTTGATACACAAATGTTGGAAGTGTATCTTTTGATGGATCCATCTTTCTAACTTGTTTTATTATATCATTAACCATTCCTTCCGCTTCTAATTCAGTAATTGGATTTTTATTTTTAGCTGCGTATCTCATAAATAATTGTTTTGTATTATCTACAGCTTTTCTTGTTGGTTTATACCTTTGAAAAAAACCAGACTCAGCATCTTCAAATATTTCAAATGTATTACCTATATAGTTTTTAACTCTGTTACCCATAATTTTTCTTAAATCTTTAGTAACTCCTGTGGGTAAATCTACTTTTCCTCCAGGACCTGCTGCAGTTATTTCTAACAAATCATTAAATTCTCTTCTTGTTTTATCTAAAATAGATATAATTTTATTACCAGCAACAGCTCCTTCTTGTTTTCCTATTCTTTTATTAGCTGTAGTTAAGACTTGTTTTTTTAGATTTGAATCTAAAGGTTTTGTTAGATCACCTTCAAACAAAGTATCATCTAAAAGTTTTAAAAATTGTTTTCTTTCTGCAACAGAAGATGCATTAAAAAATTTTCTAAATTCAGGAAATACTTTATCAACTTCAATATCTATTCTAGATACCATTTCTTCAGAAAAATTAGTATCTCTCATGCTTCGAGCTTTCTGTGTTTGTTTTGCAGTAGCAATTTGTTCCGGTTTAGTACCTCTAAATCTAAATATACTTCCTAATTTATCTAGTCCTCTTTCTATTTTTGAACTACTGTAAGCTAATTCTTTTCCTCTTTTAGCTAATGCTTTAGCACCAGCTCCAACACCATATACAAATGGAGTAAGTAATATTGATTCTGAACCAAATTTAATTCGGTTCATAAGTTTTCTTGAAGCATCATCTGAAGAATCCTCTGATATTTCTCTGTCTAATTCAGTAGGACCTCCTTCAAACAAATCTCCAAATGTCCCTATTTTTTCTACATCAGCTACTAATGTTTCTCCGGCTGCACCACCTGCAACTATTGCTGCAAATCTTTGTTTACCAGATAAATTATTTAATTGTTTTGCTTTAACTGTGCCTTTTTTAAGATTCTTACCTTTAAAATTTAAATATTTACCAGCTCTTTTTGCTTTTAAAGCTTTAGCTGCCATCGTTGCTGCTTTTGCACCTGCACCACCTGGTACAGCTATTTGAACAAAAGCTTCTGTTAATTTACCTATTGCTCTTTGTTCTGCAATTTCTTCAAAAGGATTTAAGTCATCAAAAAATTGTTCAACTGATGCTGCTGTATCTGTATCCACACCTAAATCAATTAACTCTGCACCTAAGGATACAACACCTTCACCTACTTTAATAACACCTGATGCTAGACCTGCTGTAAAAGCAGTAGCTCCACTTACTTCATTATTCTCTTCTGCATCTGGTAATTCAACATCTGTTTCATCAATACCAGCTTTAACTAAGTCTTGCCTGTTTCCCTCTGTAATTTTTTTTTGTTTCTTTCTTCTCTCTTCTTCTTCAGGAGTTAGAGGTTTAAATCTCGGATCGTCTAGGCTTATAGTAGCCATACATTAATCCCCTGCTTGATTTGTCAATGGATCATATTTATAGGTATTACCTTCATTATCAAATATAAAAAAATCTGATTGTTTTGGATCATAAATAATGTCCCCTGCTTCTCCTCCAGGAACAAATTCTTCTACCTTTCCACTTCTACCATAATCATAAAAAACAATTCCTTTGTATTTTTTTAAAATTTCAGGAGGAGCACTTCTTTCAAAATTAACAGTTTTTCTCGCATGAAAATCTGGTGATTTTTGTAATTCTAAATTACCACTGTCTATATATGATTGTTCTCTATCCATTTGTTGAGTTATAATTGAAGGAATAACACCTGGTTTAGCTGGATATTCACCTTTATTATCTAACTTAATTTGTTCTAGTTCTATGTCTGCATCTATTTTCATTTGAGCTATTCTTTCTTTACCTAATTGTTGTTCTTGCATAGCTTTAACTTCTTGAAGAGCAGCTTCTCTACTTCTTTCACCTTCAATATCCATACCTAAGCCAGCTAATGCCATTTCTCTTTCAGCATTTTTTCTTTGTTGTAAGTCTGACATTAATTGTTCTGTAGGTTTTTCAAAAGCTAATGCCATATTAGCTAAAGTTCCACCACCTCTTGTTTCAGAAAGTCCTCTTAAACCACCTTGAATTAATAATTTAGATAATGGATCCATTGCAGGTTTTGAATATTGATCAAAAACTTTTTTATATCTTTCAGAAGCAGTACCCTCTGCATAGTTTTCCCTATCTTCAATACCAGACATAATACCATTCATGTTAGTAGAACCGCCTCTAAACATAGGTCTTCTAAATACTCTACTCATTATCTTAGTGCTCCGTAAATACCTGCTAACGTTGATGCTGTACTTAAACCTGTTTGCATACCACTTGGCGTTGGTGCGTTAGGTGACATTTGTTGTGTAGTTTGGCCTGGATATCCAGCAATTAATTGTGTTACACCTGAACCATAAGATTGAGCAGCTGTTAAAGGTTGCATTAATTGTTGTTGTGCTAGTTGTTGTTCAGCAGATAAATCAGCTTGTTTTTGTCCTTGAGCGCTTGCACCCAATGCTGCAAGTCCTGAAATTTGTCTTCCTTGCAAACCTTGTTGTCCTGTTGCAAGACCCATTTGTTGACCATACTGTTGAGCGGCTGCTTGTTGTGCTTGACCAAAACCTTGACCAAGTAACTGAGCTTGTAATGCAGCTCTGTTTCTATCAGAACCTGTCATGTATTCAGCTTGTGCAACACCTTCTCTTGCTCCTCCAAATGCACCAGCACCAATTGCATTTTGTGCAATTGATCCTAAACCTTTTTGTGCTTGAAGATCATATTCTTGTAAAGTTGTATCAATAACTTCCTGTTGATACGGGGACATGTAATCTTTGTAAGCACCAGGACCTGTTGCGGCTTGTGCTGCTTGTAAAAATGGTTCATAAGATCCAATACCAGCAGTTGCCTGTTTCATCGCCTCTAATTGTAGAGGATCCATTTGAGCAACAAAATCTTGTCCAAATGATTTTGAAAGATCAGCTGCTCCATACTGACCTGAAGCTTTAGATAATTGATTTAAAAATGTTTTACCACCTGCTTCTATAAACGCTGCGGGTAATACTCTAGTTTCTGTGACTGCCATTATACTCTACCACCTTTTTCTAATTTTTTCATCATGTCATACATACGTTGTGCTCCTTTGTTGACATTACCATTACCCATACCTCTTACAGCGTCTGCTGTAAATACGAATTCATTATTTGATAACATTGCAGGAATGTCATCTGCCTTTTCTTTTACACCAACTGGAGGAATAAATCCACCACTTTTTCTTAAATCTAGCTCAGTTACCCCTGCTTTATTTTGATTTAAAGGTAGATCCATGATGCCGGCTGCCTGCATCGCGTTTTGTTCTGGGCTACCCATAGCGTATTCAACTCTTCCGCCTTGATTAAATTTTGTTATTTCTCTAGTTTGAGGATCAATATAAGTTCCGAAATCTTCGTCGCTTTGAACTCTTGCATTTTTACCTCTTCCATATTGAGCCCAATAAATACTATCAGGATCATATTCTCCAAAATAAGATGCAAATGCTTCGTCTCTTTTTTTACCTCTATTTTTCCCATACATATCGTCTGTATATTTTTTTTGTAATAACTGACTAATTGCAGTTATACCTTCACTTAATTTTTTAGAATCAGTCGCGTTAATTGTTTTACGTCCTAATGGATCTACTTTAACATTAATATTTTCCATTGATAGATAGGGTGAAAAATCTATTATGGGTTGTTTTTTAACAATAGGTGCCGGTGTTGTAGGTGCCGGAGGTACATTATTTGGAGGTGTTGGTGTTGGTGACGGTGGTGACGGTGGTTGTAACATACCAGTTCCTGGACCTCCGACTGTAGGAGGCGTTGGAGTATTAATTGCTCCTCCACCTAAAAATGATCCTGCACCGCTAAATGGATATGGAGTTGCTGGCATTGGTCCTGATATTTCGTCTGGAGAAATCATCCGTGGTTGATCTGATTGACGACCTTGTCTTTTTAAATATTCTACCACATCTCCATATAAAGAAGTTGCACCTTGTAAAGAACCTGGTTGTGCTGGTGCTGGTGCGGGTTGACTACCTTGTTGATAATTAACTCTACCACCATCTGCATACATATTTGTTCTAACAAACGAATCTACTTCTTGTTTAGAAGCGTTGGGATTTAAATTTGAATAATATAATCTTAAATAATTTCTTAAAGCAGCTGGATCTTGTTTTAATTCTTCAGCTTCTTCTTCTGTCATTTCTGCATCAGAAGCTAATATACCTGCAAGTGTACTAGCTGCTCCAATACCTAAAGCTGCTTTACCTGCTGATCCACTTAATCCTATTTTACCTAATAAACCTTTACTTACTCCTGCCGCATTGGGACCTAAAGGTAGACCTGTTCCAAATAAACCTGCTCCCATTCTTCCAAATAATGAAGTTCCAGTTGCTCCAAAAGGTATCATACCTAATCCACCTAAAATAGCAGCTTTACCTAAAGGTGATTTAACAACTTTTTTAGCAGCGTTAGTAACACCTTTTACAGCTTTTTTAATTGATTTAGTAATTCCACCAAACAAATACTTTTGTCTGTTTTCGATATTCATAATACCGCCACCCATACGTAATTGTCGTTCCATTTGTGATCTTGAAATTGTCATAGTTATTCGTCCGATGCAGCGCCAAGTGGTGGCATGGCTGCTACTTTAATTTTTAATGATCTTGTTACATGTTCTTGTTGAGTATCTGTTTCAGGATTAACAATATCATCTTCTGCTTCTTTATCTGAATTATACTCGTAATTAGTTTGTGTATTTCTTAATACTACTTCTGTTTCACATTTAACCACTGGTACTTTTTTACCATTAATTATTGTGTAAGATACTTCTGCTTCTTCTTTAAACATTATGATGGTCCTCCAGTTTCAGCTATATAAACTCTAGTTGTTTCTAATAAAGACGCTGTTCCACTTATACCTGATGTCACACTAGTTGCAATATTTAATTTATCCCCTTCTTCTAATACAATAGATCCTTTTAAAAGGTTTGAGATTGTTGGTCCAGACATTTCTATGTAAGCTATTGTATAAGTAACTGGTCCAGCCGATTGATCAGTAATAGATACAGTAACATTTTTATTTCCACTTATATTTGTTAATTGTAGTGTTTGAAATATAGTTGTTGTTTGAGCAGGGCAGGTATAAATTATTTCTGCTGAAGTTCCTGTAGGTGCATAAAATGCATTTTTATAACTATTTGACATCTTTTTCTTTTAGTAAATCTTTTTTAGGTAATTCATTTTTTAATTGTTCCATGTAATATTTATCTAAAATATTTAATTCACCAAATTCAATAGATAATTTATCTTTTTTATTTTTTATATCTTGTAATCTAGCTAAACAGACTTTACCATTATTAGACAATTCTTCGCTGTCAAATTCTTTTTCATCAATTTTAAATTTCATTTTTATGCGCTATTTCCTCCGCTTTTAAACCAAGCGAATCTATCTGATTTTTCATTTAACTCTTGTAGGTAAGTAGAATTTAATTGATCTACTACTGATTGCAATGATCTGTTTATTTGTTTTTGTGTAGACAAATCATATTCAGTTTTTGGTTCAGGTATTCTTACTACTATTTTTGCCATTAAAAACTACCCATTGTATCAGAACCACCTTTATCACCTGGATTATTTCCTCTGTCTCCATCTCCACCATCCATAAAATCTCTATCTTGTGCAAAATCAGATTGATAACCGCCTCTGCCTTCTCTTTTATTTTGTTGTCTCATACGTTCAACTGCATCTCTTTGTGCTTGTTCTTTTGCTTTTTGTCTATCTATTGCTGCTTGTTGTGCTTCTTTCTGTTGTCTTTCAAAAGCTTCTACTCTTGCAACTTCTTGTAATCTTGCTCTTTCTTTGTCAGCTGCAGCTAATCCGATTTCATGTATTGTAGAACCTTTTACTCCCATACTAAACGGATCTACTATACCATAAGCATCATATTCATAATCAAAAACATCATCATCATCTTTTCTAAGAGATTCTAAACCTTGACGAGGACCATCTCCTCCATCTCCTCCTCCTAAAGGAGGAATTATATAAGGCATTGTTGGTGCTACTGTTGGGTTATTTATTAAAGGTGATGTAGTATCTAACTCATCATAATTAGTCATAAATGCATTTGGATCAAAATCATTAGAAAGACTGGCAATACCATCTCTCTCTAAATAATCTAATAGGTCTATATATAAAGGTGTATTATTTATCATTATCTTCTTCCGTCGGGTTGAATATCTAGTCTAAATGTACCAAATCTCCAAGACTGATTCAAGTCTTTGTTTTCAATTTGTAAATTAACAAATCTTCCTCTTGCTCTTGTGTCTTTTTTATCAGTAGTTGAAGTAATTGTAAAGGGGCTCAAAGTACTTTCAGCATCAGATTGTTGAGGATATCTCTTTATATTTAAAGTAATTGTAGCATCTCCCGTTATGGATTCAAAATCAGGTACAAAACGTCTAACTGCTAAAAATATTTCACCTGCAACACCTCCCTGTTGTTGTAAATCAAAATCAAATGATTTAATAAAAGAAGTAATTTTTGATGAAGTACCATTTTCATCTACCTGATTATTACCTATTTCATGTTCAAATAATTGTGATTTACCTAATCCAGACTCTCCTAATACTACAGGAAAATTAGCTGTTCCAGTGCTTGTAAATTTAGTTCCAAATGGCTTAGCATATATTTCCGCATCTATCCAAGATGTTCTAGGCTCTGTTCCTGTATACCAAACTTTTTCTGAATAATTATATACAACATACCTGTCATTGTAATCAGAATTAGCACTTGGATACCACCATACTACTTCTGTATATAAATTATTTATTCCTGCAAAAACTTGCTGACCCTTTGTTGTATCAATATCATCATAAACATAATCTTCAACACTACAAGGCAGTGATTTTACTGTACCATCAAATGCAAAAAATCCTTTAGGTGACATCCAAAAAGCAACACCGTCTATTTCAACAGCTGCATTTTTACCTACTACTCCGCAATTAGTTCCAACTTGTTCAAAACCAAATGTAAAAGGTGCACCTATAAATCTCATGTTGTAAAGTGCATTGTCTGTCCAAACTAACATAGATTCTTTTGCTCTTAATGCAGTCATTATTTTAGTTCCGTCTTGTAGTATTTGAGAACCTGCTGTGTTTATAGAAGTAGGAGTATAACTATTTATATTTTCTTGATCAGAAAAAACAACAGCCATATTATCTTGGCTACTAAGTCCTCCACTAGAAGGAACAACACTTCCAAAATGTACTAAGTGTCTTGTTGTAGGCGACACCATTGTAAATCTAGAAGAACTAGGATTGTTTGTAGTTGCAAAACCACTTGTACTTTGAGAAGCTCTAACAGTCTGTGGATCACTTCCATTTGAATTCCATGTAAACGTAGGACCGTTTGCAATAGTTGCAATTAAAACCGAACCATAATTATCAAGACTCCAGAGGCCTGGCTCCAGGATCACTCCTTCTCCAGTTGAATCTTCTCCCCAGTTTCCATTTCCCCAAGTGCTTGTTCCCCAACCATAACCAATTGTTTGTACTTGTGGTCCAACAGTTACATAAGGAGTTACAGTAATACTTCCTCCTGGTCCAGCATTTCCAGTTGCTGCTGAACTCTGTGTAATTACAAAATTATTACTGTTTGTAATAGAAGTTACTTGAAATAATTTATTATCAAAATTTGCTGTAGTGTATCCTGTACTTGAAGGTAAGGTTGTACTAGTCATTAATATAATTTGTCCAGCAACTAAACCATGTGAATTTAATGTAATTGTTACGTTAGCTGAAGATGCAACTGTAGTTATGGTTCCAGCACCTAAACTTGCTGACAAAGGTGTAATGTCATATAATTCACCATCATAGTAAGCTAATAAAAATTTATCTGTACCAATTATAATATATCTTTTACCTGCCAAATTAGCAAAAGCATGCATTTGTCTTGCAATACCCACTATTGATTTTTTTACAGGAGATTGCCAACCACCAACTTTTTCAGGTAGTCCATATCTAAATCTAGTATTATCGGAATCTATCCAACGTTGTTCTGCACCTGCAGATGTAGTTTGTTTGTCTATTCCAGGTAGTATTTTAAAATCGACAAGAGCCATATTTTAAGCCCCCTATGCTGTATTTGTTTTAAATGCCCAACCTCTTGTAGCATCTACGTAAACTAAAGTAATTGCTTGACCATTTGTACTTAAAGTTAAATCGGATGTTCCTGTATTAATTGGCTGACTATTTCTAGCCACTGTTAAATTATTTGTTGCAAAAGTTCCTCTTGCATCAACAATTACTACTTCATCACCAACAGCAGGTGATGCTGGTAGGGTTACAGTAAAAACTCCACCTGTTGTATTTGCTAAAATTTGATCTCCTGGAATAACTGTTACATTTGCAGTAACTGTAGTGTATCCTCTAGTTTTAAGACCTTTGTAAGCCCAACCTCTTGTACCATCTACATAAACTAAATTAACTGATTGACCGTTTGTAATTAAAATATCATTAGCAGCCACACTTTCAATAGGTTCTCCATTTCTACCTATTGTTAAATTATTTGTTGCAAAAGTTCCTCTTGCATCTGTTATAGTAACTTCATCACCAACAGTAGGAGATGCGGGTAGTGTAACTGTAAAAGCTCCACCTGTTGTATTTGCTAAAATTTGATCTCCTGCAATACCTGTTACGTTTGCAGTTACTGTAGTATAACCTCGATCTTTAGTATTTCTAAAAGCCCAACCTCTTGTTGCATCTACATAAACTAAATCAACAAACTGACCATTTGTCATTAAAATATCATTTGCTGCAACACTTTCAATAGGTTGTCCATTTCTATTTATAGTTAAATTATTTGTTGCAAAAGTTCCTCTTGCATCTGTAATACTTACTTCATCTCCTGTAGAAGGTGATGTAGGTAAAGTTATTGTTATAGCTCCACCAGTTGTATTTGCTAAAATTTGATCTCCTGAAATTGCAGTGTACGCAGAAGTAACAGTATTGAATCCTTTTGTAATTGGACCTGAACTAATATTAGTTCCATCAGAATATAAAACCATTTTAGAACCTACTGGCATTACAACACCAGTTCCCGATACAGTTTTAACAGTTAAAGTATAATGTGAAGCGGATCTAACCGTTGCATCTTCTACAATAAAAACTCTTTCTGCAGAATCTGGCATAGTAACTGTTCTGTTTGCCGCTAAAGTTCCTGTTAATTTATAGTATAAATTTTTACCATTTGATGTTGTAAAACTAGATAAAGCTAAAGCAACGTCTGAACTAGCAACATCTAAAGATAAGTATCCACTAGTTGCTTGTTCTAAAATTTGTAAGTTTGTATTAGTAATTGTACCCCATTGACCAGACTTTTCGCCTGTTGTCATAAGTTCTAGTTTTAAATCGCTTGATGTACTTGATGCCATATTGCACTCCTTATATTGTATATTATATTAATTTTCAACAAAAGCAACTACGGTTTTGGTGGAATAGCTGTAGTATCAATTTCTACCCAATCACCTGTTGCCTGCGTGTTAATTTCTGTCCAATTACCTGTTGCTCCTGTTGCAATATCTACCCATTTTTGATTAGCATTAGGATTAAGATCACTCCATGCTCTAATAGATACTTGACTTGTTGCAAGATTAATTCTGCTTCCAGTTGGAGATATAACTGCTGTTCCTGTAACAGTAACTGTACCGGTTGCAATATTTGCTCTGTTACCATTAACACTAACATTTGCATTACCGCTTACAGTTGCGTTTCCTATGTTTATATTTACTCTATTACCAACAACAGAAACAGTTGCATTAGCTGTAACCGTAACTGTTCCATTTGCAATATTAGCCCGGATGCCTGTTACCGGAACTGTTTGACCAACTTTTATTGATACATTACCAATAGATAAATTAGACTGATTACCTGTTATACCTACTATTGAACCACCAGAAACTGTAACACTTCCTGTTGCAGTATTAACTTGGCTTCCTGTTGCAGCAGCAACAACTGCAGCTGCTACGGTTACATTACCTGTAGATACATTTATTCGGTTACCGGTAACATTAACATTTGCTTGACCTGCAATAGTTACATTACCTATGTTAAAATTAACTCTGTTACCTGTTACATTAACAAGAGCATTAGATATTACATTTCCACCGAATGAAATAGTTGAAAAAGGTGTTGAACCAAAGAGCATGGTCTATGCTCCTGATTTCGGATATTTAGTTTTAGTAGCTGTTCGTTTAGCTTGTAATTCTGTAAGTGTATCACCACCATCTAATAGTGCGTGGATACAATCGTCTATTGTTGGGTATTCTGATTGTCTATTTCTTTTCCATTCTTCAGCATCATAGTCTGCTTGAACCTCTACCATCTTAGCTTCTATGTCAGCTTTTGATATTGGTGTTGTGCCATCATGCCAAGTTATTTCGCAAGTATCTATATCACTGCCAGATACAGAACATTTTGCGTTAGAATTTATTTTTAATATTGCTTCTATAATCATCCTGCTATCTCCATTAATGTTAGTGCCCCAATTCTCTCTGATAAACTGTTATTATCATTTCTAGCATTTATTTTAAGTGTTCCTCCACTACCACTTAAAACCTGTAATTTATAAGTTAATGCACT
>Ga0209336_10001061_pt1 | contig 13469 bp, 11 predicted proteins | sample LinPmetageLP32_FD_184042 | JGI IMG/M metagenome (GOLD analysis project Ga0209336, IMG submission 184042) | Marine viral communities from the Pacific Ocean - LP-32 (SPAdes) (version 2) | ecosystem: Environmental > Aquatic > Marine > Oceanic | place: Pacific Ocean | collected 2009-08-23 | reverse complement strand
GCACAATCAAGGTATATACCTCAAGATGGCTATTTGTCTGGTGGTAAATTTGCTGAAGACGCTAAGTTAGACGGTAGAAAACTAAGTGATTCTGAAACATTTGATAGATTAAACCCATTTAATAAGTCTGGTTATCTAAACGAACAAGAGTATAAAAACACTTACAACCCAGATGGAACTCTACGCAACCCAGAATTCAATATGATGGACTATTTGAATGAAGTAAGTACCCCTGCTTTAGAGACAGTACAAAAACAACAAGAAACTCACACGATGCCTGATGGAACTGTAATGCCAGGAGCTACACATTCTGAATATGAGCAGATGAACAAGCCTGCATTAGAAGATCCATTTGCTGAAGAAGATCCTTATGGCGATGGATTAGTCCCAGGACAAGAGGGATTTAAAGCACCGATAAAAGAAAGCGTAGGAATATTGGCTTCAATAGCTGACTCGTTAGAAGAAAACGATGGGACAGGCACAGCGACTAACAATAATCGGGAAAACACTGCTACAGCCGAAGAACTTAAAGCGAAGAAAGAAGCTAGGGATAGACGAAATGAAATGCTTATTCGGGTTGGTGGCGCAATTATGGGCGGTGCAGGCCAAGGAAATCTTGCGGCTATGTCGGCAGGGACTAAAGAGTACGGAAGATTAGCAGATTACAACCGAGCATTGGAGCAACAACGAGAAGAAAATGAGTTGGCTAGACAGCAAAAACTTAACGGACTCTCAGCGACAGAAAGAAAAGCTAATAATGATTCAATGAGAGAAGTAGAGAACACAATTACCAAAAACAGTACAAAAATGTCTACTTTCCAAGGTTATCTAGATGCTTTAAATCGATTTGGAGATGGTGTTACTGGCCCTATAGCAGGCACTGCCGGTAAAGGACTTGACGCTATGGGTCTAGGAGGTAAAAACTCAAGTCCAAGGTCTGTTTTAAGGCTGGGATTAGAAGAAATAACAGTAGATAAATCTTTACAGAAAATAGCTGAAACTAAAGGAGCTATCTCTAACAGAGAAATGGCTTTATTCCTTAAACCTACTCCTAAAATCTGGATGGACGAAGATGTTTGGAAGCTCTACCTACAGATAGAGATAGAAACTGCCAGAATTATGAATGAACGTCTATCTGGGCCAAAAAATCCAGATGGAACGCTTGTAAATAGAGTTGATGCTGACAGAGAAATGGATGCCAACCTCAAAGCTATGTATGACCAATACATGGGTATTCTAGACACACAGACTGAAGACCAATCTGGAAACATTAACAAAGAAGATGAGCAACTTTTTAACAGTATTACCTTATAAAGGCGAAAGATATGACTGTAAGCATTGCCCAAGTTAAACAAGCATCTATTGACGCAATGAAAGCTGGGGATGTAGAGAAAGCGAAGCAGTTAAAAACGCTTTACATGAAGTATCAAGGTGATCGCTTAAATAAAATAAATAGCCCAACAGGTGGTATGTTTAACGCACTGAAACGAGGTATTGATCAACCACTTGAAGGTATGGCTACAACAGCTAGAGCTTTAGGCAACACTGGTTTAGCAGATACGTTGAGCAACGCTGTTGATTCCGTAGAAGGTGAGAGTGCTTCTGCACAGTTTATGAACCAAGGTGGCGAAGGTTATGATTTCCGCTACCTACCAAAGGCAGTTTTAGAGCAGACAGGCCAATTTGCAGGCTCTATTGCTTCTAGAGGGGCAGGGGCGGCTTTAGGAGGCACTCTTGGATCTGTAGTTCCTGGAGTTGGTACTGCTACAGGAGCAGTAGTAGGAGGTATAACTGCACCTATAGTCTTTGAAGCCACACAACAGCTTGGATCTATTGCTTTAGAAAGAGCTAAAAACAATGGTAGAGAAGTCCCTACTAAAGAAGATTGGACTTGGGCTACTGGTTCGGCTACTGGAGCAGGCATATTAAATACTCTTGCTCCTAATATGCGCGGTACTCTCAAGAGAATGCTTGTTGAGGGTGGTACTGAAGCCGCACAGAGTATTACAACTCAGGCAGGGGCATCTGCACAGACTGATGCAGGACTTAATCTAGATGTAAAGCAAGCTGTGGGTGAAGGAATAATAGGTGCAGGATCAGCAGGCGCAGTAGACACAGCTATATATCCTGTAACTTCTTTAGCTAATAGAGATCCTAAACCTGTAGTTGACCCAGAAGCACAGCAAGCGTTCGCTAATAGATTGCAGTCTATTGTTAAAGCAGGCGATGAAAACGGTAACAAATTTAATCTTAAAGACACAGATCCAAACTCTAATAACGGTGCTGTGGCTGTTATAGATTCTGCCCACAAAACAATAGCAAATCAAATATCTGATTCTGCGGATATCTTAAAGGATGAGCTTTCTATAGATAATACTTTTCTTGTAGATGATGACGCTACTCGCGCTAAAAAAGTTCGAGCAAAAGCGGCGATCTCTATAGCAAAAAACAAAGCTAAATCTGTAGTTACTTCTGATGACATGAGTATTATTGCTGAACTTGTAGGGGACACTCCTGAAGGTCAAACCCTTATTAATTTAATACGTGAAAGCATGGAGCTAACACGCTTACACAAGCAAGGTTACATTGGAGGATTGAGTCAGTACACCGACAAAATAAATCCTTTTGCGGCCTCTGGTATTTACAGTAGTGGAGCTAGTGCTGGTAGGCAGTTTCTTACGGCAGGAAGTTTAATTGGCGCATACAGCACTCTAGGAGCATCTACAGCTATCCAAGCTGGAGCAATAGGTGGAGCCAAAGTAATAGATGCCATCACAGGTAAAAAATCAAAAGTTAGAAGCTACCTAGATAAGAACACTGGTGGTAAAGGATTTGCAAAACCTTACGGCCTAACAAAAAGAGAGAAGGCTTTAAAAAAACAGTCTGAAATTGAAGATGCAAACAGAGTAAAAAGAAATATAGAAGCTAAAGAAAAAGCTCTCCAGCAAGAGCAGATCTATAGAAATTATATTCAAAATTTAGATCCTAATCCTGAGAGTCCCCAAGGTAAATACCAAGCACTAACTGGCCTAGACACCGCAGGCATGAAAGAAATGATTAAGGTCATACACAATGATCCCGATTCCCTTCCTCAAGATAGGGCAGAAATGAAATCACTTCTAAAAAGTATGCGGCAAGGCGGCAGAATTACTGGTTTTGGCGCACACCAGTTAATGAACAGAATTATGGACAATGATCCTGAAGGCTACGGTAAATTAAGAGTTACAGTGCCATTAGATAGACAAAGCGCACAGGCAATTTTACAAGAACACGCTAATGAAAATAGCCCTAACTATCAAAGAGGCATCCAAGATAACCAACAGTTTCTAGAAAGCCTGTCAGCGGCTTTAGAAGCTGACGAGTCTATAAGTAAAATTTCTAAAGCATCTCTTAAACTAGCTCACATTGATATGAAAAATAACCTTGGAGTTGATCCTATAAATAGCTTACAAGCTATTGAAAATCGCTTGATTGACCAAGGCGTTAGTCAATTTGATCTTGATAAATACTTTGTTCCTTACAGGGATAGAGTTGTCCAACAACAAACAGCAACAAGCCCTAACCAGTAGTAACACATAAGGAGAGTTATGTGATGAATACTAAAGCTATGGACTTAGTGTCCTATTTAACGGCTATAGAAAAAGTAAACCAAAGTAACCTACTGTCTCACACACAGAAACAATCAATATTTTTAGAGCTTAAGTATGAGCTTACTCCAAATATGTACTGTGTTACCTGTAAAGAGACAAGGCAAATAGTAGAGCAATTACTAGAGGATCACATAGATGACAAAGGAAAGGAAACAGAGAGCAAAGTCTCCACCAAGAGAACTGACTCACCCAAAGAAAGCGCGCAAGAACAGTTATTTCAAGACTCTGATGTCAACTCCAGAGGGAAGGGCGCTAAGAAAAGAGTGGTCAACAAAACCTCGCAAAAACGGAGGACGGCCTAAAGGCGTACCTGACGGCTACCGTAAAGAAACGATAGCTCCACTGCGAGAACAAGCCAAAAAAGATGCAAAAAAGGTAGTAGAAATTATGAGTGATAAATACAACATTGAAGACGAATACCAGAAAGAGGCTTTGTCTACAGCGGTAGAGGTGATGCGCCTTGTCGGTGAGACAAGAGAAAGGTTAGCCGCCGCACGTTTAGTGTTGGACTTCACAAAGTCTAAGCCAGTAAGTAAATCAGATGTTTCTATATCTAGAGCAGAAGATTTCCTTGCATCACTACTGCAAGAGGACGAGCAACCTAATGCACAAGAAACTAGCACAGGTACGGAAGAAACTACTGAATGATTTTAGTTTCTATTCTAATGCCGCATTAAAGATACGAACAAAAGTAGGCGCAATATCCCCTCTCAAGTTAAATTCAGCACAGCAAATCTTAGACAAAGCAGTTAAAGATCAATTAGCCACCGAAGGTAAAGTAAGAGTAATTATTCTTAAGGCAAGACAGCAAGGATTGTCTACCTACACTGGCGGCTACCTTTACTACTCAGTTAGCCAAAGGGCGGCTTGTAAAGCAATGGTAATTACTCACCATGCAGACTCTACTCGCGCTCTGTTTGATATGACTAAAAGGTTTCACGAACACTGTCCTGAGATACTAAAACCACACACCAAATACTCGTCAAGGAGGGAAATGAATTTCGATGTTCTTGACAGTAGTTATGTGGTTGCAACAGCAGGGGGAGATAGCATTGGACGAGGCGAAACACTTACCCATGTCCATGCCTCAGAACTGGCGTTCTGGCAAAAGAGTACTGCGTTGGATAATTGGAATGGTCTTACTCAGGCCGTACCTAACTCTCCAGGAACAGCTATATTTGTCGAATCCACAGCAAATGGTGCGACTGGTATCTTTGCTGACTTATGGAGGGGCGCGGTTGATGGTAGCAATGGTTTTGTACCAGTGTTTATACCTTGGTTTACTGATCCTGAATACCGTGAAAAAGTCCCAGAAAACTTTGAAAGAACGCCTGATGAGAATGAGTTAGTTGGGCTTTACGATTTAGATAATGAACAACTTATGTTTAGGCGCAGAAAGATTGCCCAGAACGGCCTTGACCTCTTTAGACAAGAGTATCCATCTGAACCAGATGAAGCCTTTTTGACTACTGGCCGTCCAGTGTTCAACCCTGATCAAATCACAAAATCTTTAGATAAAACTTTAGATCTACAAGAGCGTCTGGCTCTAGAGGGCGATGAGTGGCTTAACAATGCTAGAGGTGAGCTTAGTACTTACAGGAAACACCAAGAGGGCGAACAGTACGTCATAGGCGCTGATGTCGCGATGGGTGTCAGAGGTGGTGACTACTCAGTAGCTCAAGTTCTTGATTCTAAGAAAAGACAAGTAGCGATATGGAGAGGCCATGCTCACCCAGATTACTTTGCTGAAGTTCTTTTTGCATTAGGAGAATACTACAACGAAGCCTACATCTGCGTTGAGAACAACTCTCATGGAATCTTGACTTGTACTAGGTTAGGCAAAGATATGGCTTACCCTAATTTCTATACAGAAACTCAGATAGACAAACTCACTGACAGAGAAACTTTGAAGCTAGGTTTCACTACAACAGCAAAAACAAAACCTTTAATTATTGATCAACTACGTGCCTCGATGAGAGAGGAAGAGTTAGAACTTAATTGTAAGGTAACTTTAAGAGAAATGCTGACTTACATCGTTACAGAAAGCGGTGCAATGCAGGCAGAGGCAGGATGCTTTGATGATTGCGTTATGTCTCTAGCTTTAGCAAATCATGTACATACTGGTGCTTGGAACCCAGTGGAATCCACAGACTCATTTTATATTGAGATGGTTTAATTATGGCAAAGAAAAAAGACTACAAGAAACTCTCTGACACAGAGATAGTCGCTATCGTAGATGACAATGTTGGACGATCCGTTGGCTACCACGACAGCGAACTTAGCCGTGAGCGATCTAACGTAATGGAGTACTACACAGGCGCAAAGCCTAAACCTATCCATGACGGTAACTCTAAGTATGTGTCTTTAGATGTTTATGATGCAGTCGAGTCAATGAAGGCCGCACTTTTAGAAACATTCTCAGCAGGGAACAAGGTTGTACATTTTGCACCACAGAATGCTGATGATGTAAAAATGGCGGCTGTTTGCTCGGCTTACACTGACTATGTAGCCCACAGGCAAAACGATTTATATTCTGTTATGTCATCAGTTATACATGATGGACTTATAGCAAGAGCAGGCATAGCAAAGGTGTTCTGGCAAGAGCAATCTGAAACTGTTTCTGAATTCTTTGAGAACATATCTGAAGACGAGTTAGACATTCTTCTGTCAGAGCCAAATGTTGACTTAGGTGACTATGAGCAAGATGAGTTTGGTCTTTTCTCTGGAGAAATATTAGTTAATAGAGATACAAGCCAAGTCATTGTTGAGAATATTGCACCAGAAGAATTTCTAATTGAATCACAGCCAAAGTCTCTGGATAGCGCGTTGTTTTGCGCCCATAGAACAAAGAAAACTTTGTCTGACTTACGGCTTGATGGTTATCCAGAAAAACTGATTAATAAAATAGGTGATCACTCTGATGTCACTATGGGAACTGACTTAGAAGTCTTATCTAGACATGACACTATCAATAATGACAGAGGCTTTAATGCCCACGGATACCAAGACCAAGTAAGAGAAGTCTTAGTCTATGAAATCTACATGGAACTGGATTGCGAAGGGACGGGAGTTGCAGAACTCTATAAGATAATAAAAGCCGGAAATGTGCTTCTCGATAAAGAGAAGGTAAATAGAAAACCATTTGTTACATTTGTTCCGCTTCCGATCCCTCACGCTTTTTACGGTAATAACTTTGCTGACAAGCTAGTTGCCACACAGAATGCTAGAACTGTACTCACACGTTCTATCCTTGATCACGCAATGATTACAAATAACCCTAGATACACTGTATTGAAGGGTGGTCTTAGCAATCCTAGAGAACTAATTGATAACAGAGTAGGCGGCTTAGTCAATATAACTAGACCTGATGCTATTGCACCAATGATGCAAAGCCCTCTAAACCCATTTACGTTCCAAACAATACAAATGTTGGACGAGAACAAAGAGGACACTACTGGTGTTAGTAGGCTGTCTCAAGGTTTAAACAAAGATGCTATAAGCAAGCAAAATAGTGCGGCTTTGGTTGAGCAGTTAGCCACTATGTCTCAGCAACGTCAAAAGATTATTGCGCGAAACTTTGCTAATCAATTCCTTAAGCCTTTGTATCAGACTATCTATCAGCTATGTATTGAAAATGAATCTGAACAAAAGATAGTAGAGATAAGTGGTGAGTATGTACAGATTAACCCAAGTGATTGGGCTGACAAAAGAGATGTAACAGTGGAGCTTGCCCTTGGCTACGGTGAACAAGATCGTGAAGCTCAAAAGTACATTGGTATGCACCAAACATTCCAATCTGATCCTGCGCTACAAAAGATGTACACCCCCCAGAATCAATACCAGCTTATATCCAAGGTAATGGAACTCTCAGGTATCAAAAATGTAGCTGAATACTTGACTAGCCCAGATCAATTGCCACCAGAGCAACCTGATCCCGCACAGGAACTTCAGTTAGAGATGATGAAGAAACAGCTTGAAGTCCAAGAGCGTCAAACTGCACTTGGAGAGATGAAAGCTCAAATGGATGTACAAAATGCTCAAATGAAGATAGAGCTTGAAAAGATGAAGGCAGAGAACACCTTTGCTATTCAAAGTGACAATGTTGATCTCAAAGAAGCTCAACTTAACCATAAGAAAGTAATTGATAGTGCTGAACTTGTACTTGCTCAACAGGCAGATGAGATAACGGCTATCGCAAGCCCGAATGGATAACCCATTCACCAACCTAAGCCCTTGAAGGAGAGCTAAAAATGAACGATGAACAATTGGTAAATTTAGGAACAGACGCAGAGACTTTGTTAAACACAGAGACTTTTACTAGGACTGTAAACATGATGGTAGATGCGACAGTACAAGCATTCTTGTCATCAGCACCCGATGAAGAAGACAAGCGTACTGAAGCCTACGGTCACTACAGAGCCATAGTTGATATCGTAAATACTCTACGTCAGCAAGTAGAAGTACGAGATCAAATTGATGCTAAAGCTAACGAAGATCAAGCAGAAGAAAACGAAGTAATCACAACTGAAGAGGAGTAAGCACCATGTCCCAGGATAACGTGCAAAATGCTTTTAACTCAGGTACTACCGCATTGGATATGGATAGTGCGGCAGAGGCCATTTTAGGTAACTGGAAAGACGCTGATGACAAAGATCAGCTATCTGAAGAAGGTAGTCTAGAGGCAACAGAGGAAACTACTGACGAGACTGAAGTAGAAGAATCTGTAGATGAAATAGAGGTAGATGAAGAAACTGAAGAAGAAGAAGCTGAGTCTGAAGAAGACCCTGACGAAGAAGACACTGAAGATGATGAAGAAGAAGATACAACAGAGGAAGAAGAAGTTAGTTTATCTGATGATACTGTTGTTGAACTTGTTGTTGACGGTGAAACTAAGCAGGCATCTTTGAAAGATCTTAAGCGTCTCTACGGTCAAGAAGCATCCCTCACTCGAAAGTCTCAAGAAACAGCAAACCAGAAAAAAGAAGCTACTGAAGCTCTGCAACGTGCAGATGCGTCATTACAAGCTATGCTTAAACGCGCCGAAGAACGCTACAAGCCATACGAAGAAGTCGATATGTTAGTTGCCTCACGGCAAATGAACCCCGATGACTTTGCGGCTTTACGTGCTGAAGCGAAAGCGGCAGAAAGCGATCTAAAGTTTCTCAAAGAAGAAGCTGATAGTTTCTATGGTGAACTGCAACAGAAACAAGTAGTGCAACAGCGTGAAAGCGCCAAGCAGTGCATTGAAGTTCTCCAAAGAGAGTTACCCGATTGGAATACTAATTTATACAATGACATTCGGAAACACGCTATTAGCAATGGCTTACCTGAAGATCAAGTTAATCAGTACACAGACCCTAATGTAATTATGCTTTTGCATAAGGCAATGATGTTTGACAAGTCTAAGAAGGTAGCTAAAACAAAGAAAGCTAACAAAGCACCTACAAAGATACTCCGAAGTAAGAAAGCACCGCCAACTAAAACTGATCAACGAATCAGCAAGCAGAAAGCCGCGCAAGAAAAACTTAGGAATAGTCCAAGTAGAGGTAATGACATAGATGATATTGCAGAAGCATTGATGGCTAATTGGGATGTTGGATAACCCTTTTAAATCTTTCTACAATAAGGAAATAAACTATGACTACCTTAGTCACATACAACATGGTGGGAGTTGCGGAAGATGTATCCTCAACAATCGCCAACATTAGCCCATCGGCTACTCCATTCCAATCTCTAGTCAAAAGCGAGAAAGTACACTCACGTACTTTTGAGTGGCTTGAAGACTCTCTACGTAGTGCGGCTAATACAGCGTTAGTAGAGGGAGCAGACAGCTCAATGACTGCTGTTGGACAACCTACAACTCGTTCTAACACAACTCAAATCGTTGGTGAATCATTCCAGGTATCTGCTACTTCTGATGCCGTTAAGACTCACGGTAGAGCGAAAGAAACCGCGTTAAAAATGTTGTGCGCGGCCTAAATCATGTGAATTCATGGGAAGCCTAAGTCGAAAGATATGGTAATCATGAGCCAAGCCTCAATTCTTGAGGAAGGTGCAACGACTATTCCGAGAGGAAGTACACCCAAGTGGGTGGAAGCGCATGAGCCTGTGGTTAAAACAGGCGTGATATAGTCTCATCTTATGTCGAAAGCATAAGCAGTCTTTAAGGATAAAGACGGTTCAAGAGTAACGACCTTGAGCGAAGATTTGCGAATGACAACCTCGCAAAAGTACTAAAGCAAGTTAAGCTCGATGTAGAAAAGTCTATGATCGGTGTTTCTCAAGCGGCTGTAGCAGGAAGTGCATCTGCGGCTCGTAAAATGGCATCTATTGACCAGCAGATCTCTACTACTGTAGATGCTGGCTCTAATGCGGCTGATGCTCTTACTGAAGCCAAGCTACTTGAGTTGGGACAGACTTGCTACACCAACGGTTCTGATCCTTCAGTACTAATGATCAAGCCTGCTGATTCTACTATCATTGCAGGATTTGCTTCTAGTTCAAACCGTCAAAGAGATTTGGCTGATGCTAAAACTTTAGTCAATTCTATTGACGTATTGGTAACAAGTTTTGGTACATACAAAGTAATCCTCAATCGCCTAAATCTAGCTACCAATGCTTACCTCATTGATCCTTCAATGTTCAAGCAATGTGTACTACGTCCGTTTACACGTACGCTTTTAGCCAAAACTGGTGATAGCGACAAGCACATGGTCGTGGGTGAAATTTCTGTGAAGCACTCTCAGTTTGCAGATAGCGGCATGATCACTGGACTTTCTTAAGTCCTAAGTAGTAATTGGGGGTGTTGCTAGAGATAAGGGTTTTGCTCTCCTTAACTTATCTTTGGCTTCACCCCCATTTTATTTTTAATAGGAGAAGCAAATGCAAGACAAACAAAACAAATTTTTCGATGTGCAAAATACTGTGCTATTTGATAATGACCCAAAGAATTTCACAATCAAACACTCACAGCACATCCCACAGTCTTTTCTAGAGAACATAAGAAACCAAAGAGATAACTCCCTTAATCAGAATGAAGGTGAGTTTATGCGTGTTGCCTCAGTGCCAGTGGCAGTCCATGAGCAGTGGCTACGAGAAGGTTTCGACATGATGCAAGAGACTCCCAAGGCGATACTTACACGCCTTAAGCAACAAGACCTTGATGCCTTTATCACAACCAAAAAACAGGTATAACCAATTATGAACTATGGAAGTATCAGAACTCATTTTAAAGCGGTGTTGAATCGCTCAGATATTACGGACGCACTTGCTGACACTTTCATTGATCAAGGCATTGCGAGAATCCAAAGAACACTTAGGATTCCATCAATGGAGGCAAAGCATACTTACAACATTTCCTCTTTGATTAATCAGGTAGTACTACCCTCTAACTTCTTAGAAGCCATAGATATCTACTACGATAATAGGGTACTAACTCGCATTCCTATGACAGAGATGCAACAGCTTAAGGATGCTAACCAAAGCGGAAACCCATTGTACTTTGCAAGAGAGCAGTCCTCCCTTTTGGTTTACCCTTATCCTACAAGTGGGAACTTAACACTTAATTACTATGCTCAATACCCAGAGATGACTACTGATTCTTCTGAGACACTTTTGTCACAGATTGCACCAGATTTAATTATCTATGCGTCTCTAACTTATGCATCTGACTACTATCTGGATGAGCGTACAGAAGTGTTTGAAGGTAAATACTTGCAGTTCATGACTGAGTTACAAGAGCAAGCTAATGATCAGGAGCTTACTGGTTCATTACAGAGTATTCGTCCGTCTTACAATCTTGACTACTAGGAGGTTTTACAATGGCTAAATCCTCCTTCTTTAGTAGTACAGGTATTACAGCAACAAACACAAACGTCATACAAGCCTCAGTAAACCAAGCGGCTAATAGTGCAACTTTGGCTGAACAAGCATTTGATGCTTTTGATGATAGATATCTAGGGCAAAAATCATCGCCTCCCTCTACAGACAACGATGGAAATCTACTGGTTTCAGGAACTTTGTACTTTGACACTTCTCTTAATGAAATAAGAATTTACAAAAGTAACTCAGGTTGGGAAGCATTGACAGCGGCAGGCTCTTTACAGATAGCCAACAACCTGTCTGACCTAAATAATGCAGAAACCGCAAGAAGCAATTTGTCTCTAGGAAATTCTACCCAAGACACCTATTACATCAAGTCCAGAGCCTCCTCTGGTACAGCTATAAAAGTCGAAGGCACTATTGAGGCTTCAGGTAGCATGGATGCAACGGCTTACAAAAGAAGTGGGACTACCTTTTTAGATCCTACTGGCTCACTGACTAACGTCACTTTAGACGCAGGAAACTTTTAATAACTTAGACAACAACATCAAATGAGGCTCTCCCCCCATGTCCCAAACGATTAAAATCAAAAGAAGTACAGGCTCCTCTGCACCTTCAACACTTGCAAATGGTGAGTTGGCCTATCTAAATAACTCTACAACTAAAAAGCTCTACATAGGCCGTCCTGGTGGAGGCACTGGTGACATAGATATTATTGGTGGTAGGTACTACACAGATGTTATTGATGCAAGGACAGCTAACTCTGAAGCCGCTGTTGCAACGACTAATACCTCTGATAGAACATACAAGGTACAAAAAGATAGCAACGACCATTCTGTTGTAAACGTGCCTTGGGTTGATACTAACACTGTGTACACTTTACCTCTAGCTTCAAGTACTACTAGAGGCGGTGTAAAAATTGGCTACACAGAGAGTGGTAATAATTATCCTGTTGAGCTTAGTTCTGAGAAGATGTATGTCAATGTTCCTTGGACTGACACCAGTGGTGACAACAAGTTACCGCTTGCTGGTGGAACCTTAACTGGAGATATTGTACTTGGAGACAATAACAAAGTTCAATTTGGTGGCACGACTACTAATCTTGAAATTTACAACGATGGCACTACATCTTACATCACAGAAAATGCATCAGGTAACTTAGAGATAAGCGCAACTGACTTTAATATTAAAGATGGTGGCGGTCAGACAATGATGAGTTTTGATGCTGACGGATCTTTACGAATCTACGACCAATCAGCCACTAACGGCCTACCAATACAGCGTATCGGGACTACTTCAGTTGGTGTCTCTCTTACTGGGCAAACAACTACTACTAGTTTAAGGTTTGGTAGTGAAACTGTTATTGTTGACAGTGTAAAAGACGAAGACAATATGTCTTCTAATGATGCAGATTCATTAGCAACACAGCAGTCAATTAAAGCTTATGTAGATGCCTCAGTTCCTACTTCTGTAGCTAATGCAACTACAGCGGCTACAGCAACTAATGTAAATCTAACTAGCCTTGCAAATGATTCTTCTGACACTGGACCGAAGTTTCTTACGTTTTCTGATGTAAATTCTGGATCTCAATCATTAGAGACTCAAGATGTTTTGAAATACAACCCAGACTCAGCAACACTTACTTTAAAAAACCTAGAAGTTGAGTCAGGATTGATTACTGGCCCAAGCGTGATAACTATCGACCCTAATGCTACTGGAGCTACTGGTGAAGTTATTATACAAGGTGACCTCACTGTAAAAGGCACTACGACAACTATTGATTCTAATACGATTAGTGTTGGTGACAACATTATCCGATTAAACGGTGATTTAGCGGCTAATGCTACCCCAACACAAGATGCCGGTATAGAGGTATTTAGAGGCTCGACAAGCACCATACAGCTTAAATGGGATGAGCAATATGGGACTACTAACGCTTGGGGCGCACAAGGCCAGTGGATGATAACTGACGGCACAGGAACAAATAATCATTATGCG
>Ga0209336_10001059_pt1 | contig 13477 bp, 11 predicted proteins | sample LinPmetageLP32_FD_184042 | JGI IMG/M metagenome (GOLD analysis project Ga0209336, IMG submission 184042) | Marine viral communities from the Pacific Ocean - LP-32 (SPAdes) (version 2) | ecosystem: Environmental > Aquatic > Marine > Oceanic | place: Pacific Ocean | collected 2009-08-23 | reverse complement strand
CTCTATTTAAACACAAAATTATAATTTTCTGCTTTATATAGTCATTATTTAGATCATTTAAAGCATTTTTAAGTTTTATTTGTTAAAAAAAATTTGATTTATATTATTTTTTTATTTTTTAATCATTTATGTGTGATTATAAAATCTACAAATTGTATTCTAAGAAAAATCCAGATAAATTATATATTGGTTCGACAAAAAGAAAATTATCTATCAGATTAGGACAACATAAATATAGAGTTGTACATGGATTGAATTGTGGAAAATTACCAATTTTGTTTTCTAATGATGATGTAGTTATTGAATTAATAGAAATTATACAAAATGTTTCTAAAGAAGATTTATTAAATAGAGAAGATTATTATATAAAACAATATGGCTTTTATAATTCTAAAGGTTCTAAAAAATATACATTAAATAAAGCGGCGGCTGATCAAAAAAAATATAGAGATAAAAACAAAGAATTTGTTAATAGAAAAACTACTTGTGAATGCGGTGCTATAGTATATCGTAGACATTTAAAAAGTCATAAAAAAAGAAAGAAACATTTAGATGCTATGGAATTACTCTTAAAATAAAAAAAATAATTTTAATAATTTGTTAAAATTATTTTTTTTACATAGTATAATTTCTAATTACTAATACAACTGAAGATGGGCCTTGTGTGGAAATTGCTACGTAATTCTGGTCAGTTACACGAACTTTTAAATTTCTAATTAGCATCTTATTCTTGTTCTGAATATCTAGGTATATTTTTTCAGGTGTCTCATACTGTAGTATCCCTGTATCTGCTGACAATATACTCTCGCTTTCTGGAATATAGTATAAAACGTTACGTCTGCTGAATTGCTGAAGAAGGCCAGGCTGGTCTTCAAATAAGGTCAATCCGTCGTAAGTTTTGAGTGGTAATGATAAGCTTTCAACTATAAAAGTGTCTGCGTTATTTATTGGGCTGAATGGTAAACCAGCTAAATAACTCGCATCTGTAGCAGTTTGAGATCCAAGATTACCAGACGCCTGATCTCCAATATAGCCTAAAAATTTAGCTACATCTGGGTGTAAAGTTACACTGTAAGTTGTAATTACTTTACTCGCCATAGGATAAGGGCTAGTTAAAGCATTTTCGTTATCAGTGTTGGAAGATCCTTGGTTATTGTTTTTGGTATCTTGATATAGCCTAAATGGATCTGGGTTAAACCTTACATTTCCCCACATATTAAAAGCTTCATCGTGGATAAAAGCATTTCCACCAGCATCATTAGTTTCTAATCTACTTCCAAGTACACCTATTACTGGATAATATAATAGATCCTTATTTGTAACTGGATCTCTTAAAGGTAAATCTATGATCTGTGTTAATAACTCTCTGGTAAATGTTTGTGGAACAGTTCCAGCATTTCCCAACCTTTTATATTTAATGAATTTAAGAGATGTTCTTGAATTGGTCGCATCACTTTCAACAACAAATCCAAGTCTTGGATTATCTTTCAAATCTACCTGTAATCCTATTCCAGACCTTAATGGTGTTAATTCAGTTTCTTCTATATGAAAAGCTGAATTCACAAAGTTCGTTGCTTTACTTGTTTTAACTTGGATAAAATTTGCGGCGGCAGCGGCGTCAGCAGCTCTCTTAGGCTGTTGAATTCTTATAGCAAAATCACAATCATCATTTCCTAAAGTTCCAGCTTTTAATTTGTCTAAATCTCTTGTTAAACCTATAAATAAACCACATTTATTAGCATCACCAGTCCCAGCATTTGTATCATCAAATTTTAAATTCATCACGTAGGCATCGAAAACACCACAGGCTGTATTGATTGGTTCGGTGTGCCCAGCATATCCAGCTACGCCACCAGCATCGGCACCAATATCTATCGCACTCGTTCCAGGTGTTCTCTTCCAGGCTCTAAATACAGCATCACTGGAACTTACTCTAGGTCGCTGTTGATTTACTAATCCATACACTTCTTGAATTCCTGGGTGATCATCAGCCGATTTACTATTAATGTTAGTTGTTCCACCATGTTTGAATTGTATATTCATTTTCTTTTCATTACCGTTATCTGGTTGGGCTAAAATTTTCTGTCCAGTTTGTTTTACATTATTAGCTCCAGTAGCTGTGTTTATAGTTCTTAATTGGGCATTCATCTGATCGGTCATATCTCTAAAGAACTGGTCAGCATTATCTTTATTTACACCATCAGGCCTATGAGGTAAAGAAGTTTGAAATTGACCACCAGCACTTCCAGTAATTTGAAAGTCTAATTGATCGTTTGATCCATCTATTACAATTGAATTATTATTATGGGGGATACTTAAAGAAGCAAATGCTATCTGCGCTCCAGGGTTAACTTCTATATCTTGGGCAAAATTATTATCAAAAACTAATCCAGCCTTTCCAGAACTCGCCCCTGAATCATAAAGCCTAATCAATGTGTCTTCATAACTTTTCATTTTATATATTATAATATAAAAAAAAAATTCAAAAAAAAACGGAAAATAATGATTAATCGGAGATAACTCTGTTTAATAAAATAAATGAGCTGTAAAATTACTATTGCTACTGAAGTCGTTATTTGTTATAGTCATTTTAATAAACTTGGGAACATAATCTGCTATTCTTGCCTGTTGAAATAATCCATCATTAACCACCTGTTTAAATGATGTATTTAAAGTAGAGTAACTGGAATTATCACCACTAACTAAAAAGGCTACTGTGAAATCACCAGCATCAACTGAACCGCTTGAAGATTGGATTAAAAAATTTAATCCATTCGCTGGTGATTTAATTATTTCGTGAGCTGAGCTAGTCCCTGTAGCCCCACCGCTATTAATTGTTGTAGCATCAAACATTAAAACCGTTGTTAATTCTGTGTGGGTCTGGATCGCCTCTACTGCTGTTTCTACTGCTTCAGTATCTACTTTGATATTATCAAGCACCGCATCAACCTCTCCCAACTTAGTCAGCACATTATCCTGAACTCCATCTAATGTTGTTATTAAAGTTTCTAGATTTGTTTGTTTAACTAAACTGGCATCTAGCACAGCGTCAAAGGTATCTATTTTACTATTTGTAGCTGTAATTAAAACTTCTATCGCCGCCATATCTGTTTCGATTGCCGTGAGAGTAGTTTCTAATACATCTTGTTTTGCCTCAGTAGCACCACCTGAAGCCGCAGCTGCCGCTACTCTTAGTTTACCATCCGCATCAATTGAAAGGGGAACATAATCTCCATCAGCACCAAAGTCTGCCTGCGAATCTTGTCTAACTCCTAAAAACATAACCCCCTTATCTCCACTCGAATGTGCTGCGTCTTCTGCTTTTACTATATCATCTATCGCCTGAACGGCTGTTTCAACATCTCCTATTTTTTGTGCTATATCATCTAAGACTGCGTTATCAGTAGCACTTAAATTGGCGGTTACAGTTCCACTGCTGATATTTACATTAACTTTGTTAGAACCTACACAGGCCTCTAATACATCAATACCAGTATCTATATTACCTAAATGAGCTTCAGCATCTGTGTTCTTACTTAAAATATTATCTACTACACCGTCCAGTGTTGTTAAAAGGGTGTTCGTTGTTCCTTGTAAAGCACTGGTTGAAAATCCACTAATATTACCACTGCTAATATTTACATTAACTTTATTTGAACCGACACAGGCTTCTAAAACATCAACACCTGTATCTATATTACCTAAATGAACTTCGGCAGCTGCTAATGTGGTTTGAGTTGCCGCTCCAGTTGGAAGAGCTGAAGATACAATATCTACATTACCGATATTATTATCACCAGCTGGTAAAGAAGCTACAACATCTACTTGTAGTTCATTACCACTCACGGCATTATCTAAAAGTTGAACGGCTGTTTCAACATCTCCTATTTTTTGAGCTATATCATCTAAGACTGCGTTATCTGTAGCACTTAAATTGGCGGTTACAGTTCCAGTTACTGTAGTTGTTGGTGCGGATACTACATCTACTTGAAGTTCTGATCCAGAAACTGTATTATCTAATAATTCTACAGCTGTCTTTATAGACGCACTATCTGCCTTGATTGTATCGAGAACAGAGTCTATTGTATCAAGTTTACTGTTGGTCGCTATGTGTAAAACCTCTAAAGCCGCCTGATCTGTTTCAATCGCCGTTAAGGTAGTTTCTAAAATATCCAACTTACCTTCTACGCCATCTACATGACCGATTAAAGTAGCTTGATTGGCGGCAGTTGATCCTCCTGCTGGTAAAGCACTTGCTACAATATCTACTTGAAGTTCTGAACCACTTACAGTATTATCAATTAATTCAACAGCCGTTTTGATAGCCGCGCTATCTACCTTGATTGTATCTAAAACCGAATCAATGGTATCAAGTTTAGAATTCGTTGCGGTCTGAAGTGTTTCCAAGTCTGCTACATTTATTTCTACATCTCCTACATTTACATTTATATTTGCGGTGTTTGTAGCGATCGTATCAAGAACGGCATTATCTACAGCACTTAAAGCCACAATTTGTTCAGCACTGCTATTTACAACCATAGGCTTATAATTTCCAGCACTTACATCTCTGCCATAATTATAGATCTGTAATTTAGAAGATCCTTCTCCAATGTTATTATTCCCAGCCCCTGCTAGAGTATCAATTTTAGCTGTTACATCTACAGCATCTACCTGTTGGTGTCCAGCCGCATCCACTAAAAATGAAACAGCTTTACCGTTTGATCTATCATATCCGAGTGGAACAGTTCTTAATTGTGTTGATCCATCTCCTATGGTAATAGTATTATTTGTATGTCCAGAAAAAGAATCTAACTTAGTATTTAAAGCCGTTAATTCTGTATTATTAGCATCTATTTTTTCGTGTCCTGTAGCTTGATTATCATTTAAAGTCCCTATAGCTAAAGTTTGGGCTGATAATTGATTAAATAATCCGTGATTCGACATTTTTATATATATATAAAATAAAAAAAAATAATAAATTAAACGTTTCCTATTCCAAGACAAACTCGTTAAAAAGGACCGATACTATTTACAGAGGAGGTTAGTTAATAAGGTATTTACATAGTATCGTGAGATTTATTAACAAACATAGTAAAAAATACCGAATACCAATAAATACCACTTTTTTTAACTAATTTCAAAAAGATTTGAAATTTTTTTTTTATTTATAAAAAGTTTTAAAATAGACTAAAATAAATAAAAAGTATTTATTTTAGGAAGTTATTAATGAATAAAAAAATACTTTAGTTTTAAGAGCCTTTAATTCTAATGATTTTAGAGAATACTTTTTTCCCAAACTAAATACTAAAATACTTTTTATTGTTCAGGTGGCTGATCTACTTGTAAAAAAACAGTTGTCTTGCCTATTTCCTGGTTTAAAACATTTTTAGTTGTATCTAATCCTGTGGCTAAATTTCTATTAGGATCTAAAATTCTAACTCTTAAATTAGTTAATAATTCTGGCTCTCCTTTATGAACAAAACTAAATGAACCTTCACCATCTATAGAACTTGTAAATGAATTTGAATTATAATATCTAGAAACAATTCCCATTATTTTACTTGAATAACCGCCAGCCGTAACTATATTAGATTTAATAACAGATCCAGATATTTCAACTAAATAATAACCTTCTGGGGCTGCCCCTTGATTTCCTACAAAATTATTTATCGCTACAATTGGTGTTCTCTGTGTAACTGCTACTTCTCTTTGTAAATAATCTAAACCTGGAAAAGCTGGTCCGTTTGGGGGGGCAAAGGCTTTATGAACTGTATCAGCGCTAGGTCTTTGAATTATATCAAAATTATTTCCAGAGTTATTTACTATAACATCTAAACCCAAAGTATCTGTAGTAATATTTATCCCATTTTGTAAAACTGGGCAAGTAAATGTTGTAGCCTCTGAGAATTGGCTAAAAGTATTTGTGGCTGTTTCTTTTGATGGGAACTGTGTTAATAATGTATTTTGATTAAATCCCATTGTTCCAAACCATAAATCAGTTGGTAATAAATTGGTTATAACTATTCCTGAATTTCTTCCAGCGAAAAAATGACAAGGTATCCCACCCTCTGGAACTTTTATACTTAGAGTATTAACTTCTTTAACTATATTTATACCGCTTCCAGTTCCTCCAGCGCTACTTTTAATTATTGAGCCGTGCATGGAATCAATTCTAAATGAACCTTCTGCTCCACTGAGTTCATCAAATAAAATCGCAAATTGAGGCGTTCCTATATAGTAATTTGGGTCGGCTAAATTATATTGGTTTGGGTCAATTGGGTTGTTACCAGCTGGTAAATAATCTTGACTAAATTGTAAAATTCTCGTTCCCGATGGATCTACAAAAAAAGGATGTTGATTAGTCGCTGCCCCTGGATCAGTTTGTTCAACAGGATTTTTAATTTTACCTTGTTTAAATAAAGCTAAAGTGGATTGAAGCATTGGATTATCACAAGGTTGAAAGTTTTGGGCTTGAATCGAGCCGCCCTGGGGTTGAATTGTATTTATAGCTCTGGTCAACTCATCTGCTAAATCTTGTGGTGAATAGGACTTATTTCCTTGTATTGTAAAAGTAGATGTATATATTCTAGGTGTCAAAACTGTTTTATCACTGGTAACAGGTTGACGTGTTTGATCTCCGAGAAAATCTATACCCCAAGACCTTATTATAGTAGCTCCATCATTATAATCGTAATATTTACTGTTTGGATCTAAAGCTGGATTAGGTATTTTTGTTAGAGATGGAACAAATGACCCACGTTTACAAATTAAAGGAAACATATTGGTATATGGGGTTAGATCTTCTGGTTCAAATGTTAAAGGGAAAGCACTACCCCCAGAATCATAGGGTTGGAAGGACCATCCTTTTTTTTCCATTAAACTTAAAGGAAGAGTAAAATTAAAGGTTTGTTTAGCACCAGATAAATCTACATAATCAAATTCAAAAATAAATTGGGAAATCTTGCCAAAACCATCGTCACGTTTATAATAAATTTTACTTATCGGTCTATTATTAGCTGATTGTAAGAATAAAGTTGAAATTCTATCTAAATCGCTGCCGTGTCCAGACTCAAGAGAATCTGTAAGAAAATAATCGCGGCCGTCGAAATAGTCCGCATTTTTATCAAAAGTTAAAAATTCTTTTCCAAAGCTATTTCCGTGATTTTTAAAATATGGAACATATGAAATTGTAATTGTTTTTGTTGGGTTTCCAACCGCTACACTTTGTGGATCAGCATCTATAAAAATGCGACCGTTTGCTTGACTCTCCGCGTCAACAAAAACTGATTTTAAACTAATTTGAGTTCCTTCTGTTAATAAAATTGGTTTAGCAAGTTGAATAGAAAAATCACCCGGCGCTACGTTGCTCGCCTGGCCGCTATTTTCTTTTAATTCGATATAAGTGGTTTTATAAGACATATTTAATTAATAAAATAAAAAAAAAAAATTGATTAAACCTTATCAATTTTTTATTTTATGAAAATGGATAAAAAAGAAAAAAAGAAAGCCTATATGAAAGTTTATAGACAAACTCCAATAGGTAAAAAATTAAATAGAATACAACATTGGAAACAGCGTGGACTACATGTAGATGATTATAATCAATTATATAAAAAATATCTCGAAACTACTCATTGTGAAAAGTGCGGTGTTGAGTTTGTCGATGGAAAAAGGAATCGTAATTCTAAGGTCACCGACCACTGTCATAAAACAAAAACTAATAATTTTAGAGCATTTGTTTGTCACGCGTGTAATTGTAATGATAAAACCACAAATAAAAGCGGTACGCCCAATGTTTTTTATGATAAAAAAAGTGGTAGTTGGCGTTACTCTAAAACAGTAAATAAAAAGAATCATACAAAGTATTTTAAAACCAAGGATGAAGCTATTGATTATAAAAAAGATTATGAAAGTAGCCTCTAGAGATATCCGACACGAAAACTTCCATCTTTTTGGACGACAAGGCTTTTACGGCATTCTCCAAAGCAATGAATATTTAAAGCTGCCAGGGATGGACAGTTTGGTTGCTGAACCGCAGTGGCCACCTGTAAACTTGTTCTTGAAAAATTAATTTCTATATCTTGAACTTTGGAATTCAATGCGTATCCGTAAAATGCAAGATTACCTACAAATTTACCCTGTTTATCATTTAATAGTTTATGGACTCCGATAACGTTGACAGCATTCACATGTGGGTCATCTAAACCGACAGTGCAATTATTGGCAAAAGGTGGGAGATTAATGTCTCCGTAAGAATCACATAAAAGAGCTAATCTTGTATTTTCTTTTTCTATATCCGCTGGAAAGATTCTTGCGCCATCAACTTTAACATTAAATTTCTCTAAATTACACGCTACAGATCCTAAATTTCCAGTGTGTAAAGCAAGGGTCTGTGATTTATCCTGGAACATTTTTGAAACAACCATTCGTGATATGAATTTACCTGAAAACATTTCTAATCTCTGGGCAATATTTTGTTCCTTACTCGCTCCAGTTATACCATTAGCGGCGCCAGCATCAGCGTTACTTGCTACCGATATCTGATCATGTTCAATTTTATTCCAGACAACCCCTTGGAAAGATTTCTCCAACTGAAGGGCTTTTGCCGGATCATCCACCATATCATATATTAAAATAGGTCTTTCAACAACTAAATTAATTCCTGGGTTTTTTACAACAACTAAAGAATCAAGTTCAAATTCTATAGTTAAAACGAGATTTTTTAAAATATTTGTAGGTAAAACGGAAACATTGTTTAAAATAGGTAAAGCCTTTCTTAAATCTAGATATCCGTTTGAAGTAGCAGGCTGGTTTGAACCGACTGGAGTTGAATCTACGCCATGAACCTGAACAGAGTTGGTCACTGAATATTCAAATCCAAAGTTATTTTTTGACTCTAAACCCTCAACACATAGATTATTTTCATTTGAATTATTTAACTGGGTAAAAGCTAAATATCTATTAACATTTCGACAGGCATCAATTTCCATACCCTGAGAAGTTAGAACAATATTTTTTAATAGTGAATAACAACCAGCCATTTGATTATAATTTTTTCCACCGTTAGCAGGATCGCTACATCCGATATTAAAAAGTCTTAAGTTTGGATATAAAACAGCATTGGCTGGTAATTTAAAAGTAGCAATTGATTGATTAAAAGTATTGGGATCTACGTCCCGAGTTTTAACTCCTTGACTATAAACAGACATTATATAATATCAAATTATTTTATTTTTAAAAATAATTATTTGAATATTATCTAAAAGATTATCTGTGATATTATATAAATGAAATTCACTTATAAAATATCTACAAAAAAAAATAAAAAATTAATGGTAGAAGTTAATGGTAAAATAATCCACTTTGGTCAATTGCCTTATCAGCATTTTAAAGATTTAACTGGTTTGCTTCCAAAAAGTTTAAATCATGGTGATAAAAAAAGACAGAAAAGTTATTTAGCTAGAACAAAAAACAAATTTGCTAAAGATATTAATAGTCCAAATTTCCACTCAAGAAAAGTTCTTTGGGGCGGTTAACAGAGTTTATCTTCGATTTAAATTTTTATAAAATATGAAATTATAGAGTTTATTTCCATAAAAACACATATCCCTTGAATAGATAAAAAAAAATAATACTAGTTCTGTCGAATCAAACATTTATATTATATTATAAAAAAAAATTAATCGTGTTTTGCGTAATGCTTTTGCATGTTAGCACTGTGTAACATTGAATTGGCGAGTTTCTCTTTTTCTTCATTTTCCCTCTTTATTCTATCTATATCTATTTTATCTGATATATATATATGACGTATGGTATTTAAAGTTATATGTTTATCTTTAATATCAAAAACTTTACTAATCATTTTACCTAAACTGTTGGAACTTAATTCCGCACCTGTTTTGTTGGTTAAAAAGTTATCAGTGGTATTTACTCTAAGCCATATATTTATGACTTTATTTAAAGCTGGTTCTATTTTTACTATTTGTTTTCCCAAACTTTTTGATGTTTTAAAATTATTAAATATAAATTGTTTTTTAAGATTAGATCGAATATATAAATAGTTTTGTTTTCCATCATCGTCTTTTATATTTCTAATTATTTTCATAGGTGAATAGTCCAACCTAATCGGCGGCTGTAAAGTGTATAGACTTGCGATTAAATAGTATTTGATTAGTTTTTTTTCTGATGGATTATAATTATCTTTTAGAAATAATCCTTTATCTTCAACTCTTTTTTTATATTCTCGTTGTTTTTTTAATAATAGTCGCAAACTAACCATATTTTTTTCTTGAGTTGGAGTTTTTATATTTTTTTTCAAAAATTCATTTATTTCATTGTTTAAAATACTAAGTCTTTCTGAATAGTGGTCTATCTCTTTTTTATATTTCTTCGAATCGGTTTTTAAGGCTACAATAATAGTCGCTATATAGGATCTCTTTGTAGTATTTGCTAACTCATCGAGTTTTTTTTCTATATCACTTCTTTTTAAAAGAAAATCTAAATTATCAAAGGTTTTATTTCCATTTAGTAATCTTAAATTTCTCATATAGAGATCTAAAGTGATTTTTCTTAAATCTCTGTTTTTTTCTATATCAGTCCGTATTTTTTCCATTTAAATAATATATATTTTATTAGATAAAAATGGTAAATTGTAAACTTGGTATATCTAAAAGGTTTGAAACATTGGAATTAATTAAATTGTATTTTGCTTATAGAAATTCTATGTTATTCGGAGAACAGAATTATTATTTTTGGAGGCGAATGATCCAGTATATAACAGGGATTCAAGATTCAAATACTATAAGGGGTTTGTTTAAATCACTGGTAACAGATAACATATTTATTTTAAAGTTTACAGAAAAGAAATATGCTAGAGTAAAATATCTATATAATCCGAATGGTTTGAAAAAGGAAAAAGAGATCCATTTAATGATTAACAGGGGTGTTCCCTTGGGTGTTGTAACATTTGAGTAATAAAAGTAATAAGGGTAATACAGAGGGTAACAAACAGAAACCACTAACAATTATAGTGGTTTTACTAATATAGTTAGTAAATAATTTAGGAGAACTTCCTATTTATTACTTTTTAGGGTAATAAATAACTACTTTTAAACAATTTTGAAAATGAAAAATAAATTTCAAATAGTTTTTAAATTTATAAAAAAAAAGGGTAATAAGGGTAATAAGGTAATAAACTTCCTTTAACCTAATGAATTCAAAGGTAATAGAGAGATTATTATGAGATTAACAGGAGATTAGCCTTTATCTTCAACCATTTGTGGACCGTCGTAAAGAGTCTTTTTTTTAATAGGGTAGGTTTCTTCTAAGAATATATCCATTTTGTGTTCTATGTTTGCTCTCGTTTCAGGTTTTCCAATATCTTCTAATAGTTTCAAATTCAAATCTGTAAAATCTTCAAATAACATATATTTAGAGTTACAAATCTCTTCTACTTTATCAAACCAAAGGGATTTTAAAAATAGCCATTGAGTTTTCCACTCATCTAAATCAGTCAATTTGTTTATCCATTTACCTTCATAATATATTTCTAAATAACTATGTGGATTTACTTTACAGGATTGTGATATACCAGTTCTATCTGTGTAATTTAAACAGATCTTTTTTAAACATCTAATAGCAAAATTTCCAGTTCTTTTTTCAACTATCCAGCAACCAAACTCTTTTCTTATAAAAGTAAATAAACCAGATATATTTTCAGGATCACTCTTACCACTAAACCTATATCCCCAATCACCTCTATTTATATATAAATTATCTTGGATTTCACACGGTTTTGAGGAGCTATTATTTTTTATTAGGGCATCAACAGACTTCTCAAAAATTTTATAGCCTGGACTAAATTTACATCTTTTACAGTGTTTTTTTAAATTAGAAGAATTCGCTTTAGGCTGTGTAAAGTTACAACCATCAAATGGACATTGGGGTTTTTTCCATATTTTTGTATCTTGTGTTTCAATCCAATCAATTGTAATTCGGTAGTGATTTACTGACATATCTTTTGGTTTAATTTTTAAATCTGATTTACTTAAACAACTCATATAGATAAATAAAAGAAATTATCTTTAAATAAATACCAAAAAAAAAGTAATAAATGGGTAATAGACCAACGCAAAAAAAATCTCCAAAAAATCTCCAAAAATACTAAAATAATACTAAATACCATCAAAACAGCTTAAATGGTATTTTCTAATCATCGTGTAACCAGAGATATTTTTTAATTGGATAATCATTTACCGATTTTGATGTTGCTATTCTTACTTTAAGCTCTCCATTATCCTCAATAATTTGAAGTTTTGCCTCTAACTTCAATGGAATTTCTTTTTTTAAATCCAGAACCCTTTTAATATCATCTAAATGAATTCCGATTAAGTCTTTATCTACTTGATAAATATTAAATTTATAAAAACTACGTTGAAGCATGGGTCTAGCCATTCTCCTTTTTAATAGAGAATCATATTTTGATCCGTACATATAGAATTTCCAATTTGTATCCATTTCCTGGATAAAAATTAATAATTATTTTTAAATCAAATTTTTTTAATCTGTTCCGCCGCCAACTTCAATTCCAATAGATGTTGGAAGAGTGGGTGCTTGTGGTTTTACAAATTCAGGTTTTCTCGATTTAATAAATAAACCTCCTACTAAACTTGCTATACCAGCTACACCTTGAACTATTAAGCCAGCTGGATCGAAGTCATCTATCGGATCGTCGGCTATGCCTTTAGTCACATCTTCGAAAGCTTTTAGTCCAGTCTTCGCTGCGTCATCAATTTCATCGCTTCCCTTGGTAATCTCACTTGAAACATTTCCAGGATCTTCTTCAGTTTCTATATCATCTTGTTTTTTATCTAATTCTTCGTCTTCGTCAGGTCCATCAGGCCCAAAACCTTCTGGCTCTTCTTCTGGTTCTTCATCTGGTTCAGGCTCAGGTTCTGGTTCAGGCTGCTGTTTATCTAATTCAGCTTTTCTTGCCTGTGTTTGTTCAGCTAAATCTTCAATTTTATCTGTTATTCTTTTCGGAACTTGATCGATGGGGACATCTAAGGCGTCCTGGTCCTCACCCTCCAAAGCCTTTTTTGTTATTTTATTTCTCGTGTCCCTATCCAATCCTTTTAATTTGCTTTTAATTCTACCTAATTGTTCTTCAGATGAAAATTCGTCAGGCTCAGCTGGCTCAGCGTCTGTTTTGGCTTTAATTTTCGTGCTTCCACGCTGAAAGCCAGCATCATCTGGTAGATCTTTTGGGTCCAGGCCGCCAGTTTCGTCAGCTGGGTTAACTTTTGGTTCATCTGGTAAAGAAGCTTCATTAGCTTCCGCTGCGTCTGCTCTATTTATATTTCCAGCTTTAGACTCACTCGGCTGTCCAGCATCTCTTTTCGCTGCCTGCCTAGATTTAATGGCTGCTCTTCTTTTTTCAAATAATTCAGCCCTCGCCGCCCCAATTCTATCTGACTCT
>Ga0209336_10001058_pt1 | contig 13493 bp, 14 predicted proteins | sample LinPmetageLP32_FD_184042 | JGI IMG/M metagenome (GOLD analysis project Ga0209336, IMG submission 184042) | Marine viral communities from the Pacific Ocean - LP-32 (SPAdes) (version 2) | ecosystem: Environmental > Aquatic > Marine > Oceanic | place: Pacific Ocean | collected 2009-08-23 | reverse complement strand
CGGTTCATAGTTTTATCAGCATCACTTCTAGCTTCTACAAGACCGTCTTTAACATCCTTATAAGATGCTGTTCCGTTCTTGTATCGCTCGGCTAGATAGTGTTGCTCGAACTTAACTGTCAGTGCTTCTCTTGCCGCATCATCAGAAAGTAGAAGTTCTTTGTTGTAATACATAGGTGCAAGAAAATCACGGCGAGGCGGTGAGTCTAACGCTCCCTCTAATACAGTAATGCGCTTGTATATAGATGCTTGTTCGTTTTCTAATCTAGTCTTGAGTGCAAACTGTTTCTTTGAAAGCGTGGGCTTCTTCTCAAGGTCTGCAATTATTTCAGCCTTTTGGTTTATCCGTTCTTCTAGCGTTTTAATCTGCTTACCAATACTTTCATTGGTTTTGAAAACGCCGTGATGCGTTGCATCTTCACCAATTTCTTTGAATGTATCGCGCAGTAATGTAACGCCCTTCATCTGTGCTTCTGTAATGCCATCCTTTGCCATGCGCACTTGTGCTGGATCATTAGACTCCATCAAAATTTTGCGGCGCAAAGTGTCTGCAAAGAAATCGTCATACTCAGCAGTGAACGGCGAATAAACGCCAGCAATAGATTTAGCTTTATCATTCACACCGATATGCTGTGCATGAAAATCACGCATCTGCATATCAACACGCCTAAACGTACCTTCATATGTTACTGCACGTTGAGCAACAGACTGCCCAGCAAATGATCCTCTATTACCTTGCACAGGAACAGATGAGTTATATGTAAGATCGAAGAACATCTTCTTTATGTCTTGGGGCATGTCAGCATCAGCAAGAACCTGCTGTGAGCCACTACCAAGCCTGTTAGTTACAACAGCATCATAATCGCCGCCAGCTTGCCCTACATATCCATCATCAAGGTTGACACCATCATCTGCCCATACATGCTTAATCTTCTCACCACGCGCCACTCTAGCTACCTTTGCGGCTGATGACTTGAAGAAAGGTTGCATATAACTTGCACCTCTGAATGCGCCACCAAAGAAACCGCTTAACGCAGTAGATGCGGCAATATTACTAGCTGACTCAAACTCGGCATCAGCTACAGAAAATGGTGCGCGTCTTAGTTCTGATGCAACGCCGTAGCCAAAACCAACACCTGCAAGCTTTGCAGTGCTACCTAATACAGTCTTGCCAAGACCAATAGCATTTAGACCTGGAATGAATGTTGTAACAAACAAAGGGTCTGTAATACCTGCGGCAAGCTGTGCAGAAAATGGTGCGCGAGATGCAACATCACGCCGCACTCTTGATCTATCTACACGCTGTTTAAGAAAGTTAAGATGATCTTGGTTTTTTGCCCTGATTAGATCTTCATAAAATGGTAGATGATTATCGTCTAATGCACCCACCACATCAAAAGTGGGATCTCTTAGAGTATTACCAAATAGCTTTTGTTCTTCTATGCTCTCAAACATAGGCATGTTGTTGTAAGCCATATTAGCTTTCCAACCCTCATACCATGTAGTATCAACTTCATCTTTGAAGCCAGTGCTTGCGGCTATAAAAAAATCTCTGCGACCTACATCCATTTTATTCTGCGGCTTTCCGTTTCTTTATTGCGTCTCTGATTTCACTGATATTCGGACCACCATCTGCCTCAAGAATTTTTTCTTGAACAAGACCAACCTTTAAGAAACGCTCTCTCTCTGCCATAGCTTCAGCGCGTAATTGCTTAATAGTCTGGTTACGATTTGCCTGTCTTGCCGCAAGGACAGAAGTAGCTCCTACCTGCAATGGCTCACTACCAGCCATAAGCGGAACCTTGTCTTCATCAACAAGTGTATAAACAGGAAATACAGATCCTTCTCTTGGATCAGCTACTAAGAAAACATTTTCGCCTAGCACCATGTTACCATTGCTTACGCGCAGTATTTGTTCATAGACAGCATCTTGAAACACCTGCATCTCAGCATCATCGTATGCTATCTCAGGTGCATAGCGAGACTTCTCATTGCCATATGTAAATTTAGATTTTTTAAATACACGATCACCAGAAGATTTGAGAATCTTGCCAGCCTTATCTACGCCATGCATCATGATTAACTCATCTGCATAGCTCATAAAAAAGTATTCTTGTTCTGCGTTTTCAAAATCTGTTTTGTCTAAAACAAACTCACGCAAACCACCTTCTTCATACCCAGCAGATTTAAGTTCAGACTTTAATTTATTAGTCTTTATATCAGATGGCATGTTGTCAAACTCAGTCTTACGAGCAAAGAATTCATCAACGCTCATAGTTCTTACTGAATTAGAATAAGCATCCATTGTGTCCCAAAACACAGCAACCTTTTCATCCATACCTCTGTGAGATGTAGTCGTAAAGCCACCTCTGTTTACAGTGGTTGCTTGCTTATAAAAGTTTTGCAACACAGGAAGCATAGATGGATCATTAGTAACAATGTCTCGTATAGTGCCAACATCAGAAAGAAGATCAACTGCTGGCTTTGGCAATGCGCCATTACCCATGAGAACATCGTACAGTGGCTTAATATTTACGTTATCAGGATTACCTAAGATTGCGCTTAACTGATTAGCCAGCCCATAGGCATCATCAATACCAACTGTCTTAAACATAAAGTCTGCATCATCTTGCCCAAGCAATCCCCCAGCCTCAACAGTTCTGCTAATAAGGCTCATTTGTCTTTCAGATTGTTGAGCGTTAAATAGCTCTTGTTGGTTGCCTTGGAATACAGCAACTTTAGAAGCCAATGTCCCACGGATAGATGACATATCGTCTTGTTGTAAAAACTCGTTATCAAACCCAATTTGAGATAGATTTGCTTTAACGCTATCTGGCAATTGATCTGTGCTACCTGCTTGCAATGCGCTTATCATGTAGTTCAGATTAGTGCTAACAATGCTAGCAGAAGCAAATGGGTTTTGTTCATTAGCAAGCTTAGTCAAATCATTCATCATCTTACTTGTCTTGCCACCATAGTAAGAAGATCTTGCTAGACGCTTTAACTCTGTAATCTGTGTAATGCCTAATCTTTTGCCATGCTTATCCTGTAGCTGATCTATTATGCCGTTAGTGCGTACAAGCTCGTTAAATCTACCTTCAATAGCACCTGCGCTATTTATGCCAAGTTCGTCAGGATCTATAACAAGAGTTCCTACTTCGTCTATCTCTTGCCGTATACTTTCAAATTGTAATTGGAAATCTCTTACATCTTCTGCTTCAAGCTTTTCTGCATATAGTGCAGTTGTATGCTGGCTAGCATAAGTTGCACCAATTTGTTCAGCTTGCGCACCATATACACCAGCTTCCATAACTGTAGTTTGAACATACTTACTATAAGACTCATCGAACCCTTCAGCATCATTTTTATTATCTGCTCTAATGCGAATAGCGGCATCACGCATGTCTATGTTAAGAGCGTTGATATAACGCTTATCAAGAACAGATTGTGCATTACGTTCTGCTACTGGTGACAAACCATCTGGCAATCTAGCTACATGCAGATTTCCTTCTTCATCACGGATTTGAAATTTTAATTGCTGCGCTGTTTTTTCACCTAGAGCAGTTTGTTCCTTAACACCCTCTCTATAAGCCATCTCAAACATTTGAGTGCCAAGACGCCCTAACGCTTGCGCAGATTCAACGCCAGCCCTAGAGGGTGTGACAACACCAATAGATTGATTAATCGCAGGTCTTCCTTGATAGCGTTTAATTTCTGCCATTAGTCAATCTCCTGATAGTAATGACCAGCCATAGCTGTACTACCTAAAGCTTTATACATTGCTGTTTGCTGTGCTTGTTGACCTGCAAATCTTGCGTCACTAGCGGCAAATCTCATGCGGCTCTGAGTAAACAGGCTTTGCAAATTTTGTCTGCCAAGATTAGTGTCTCGGTTATCTTCACTAGCTTTTATAATAGCCTTAAAAGATCTATCATTAGATCCCCTGCTATTAATTGCGCGGATAGTATTTGCTGTACTTGCATAAGCAGAAAACTCTGCAATGCGTTTGTTATGATCTTGCATTGCTTTAAGTGCTTCAAACTTAGCATTCTCTTGATGCTGTGCGGCAATCCTGTTTTGTCTGCGTCTTTCAGCCTTGCCCTCTTGCATTGTTCCGTATGCGCTTAAAGCCGCGCTAGCCACCATAAACCAACTCATTAGAATGCCACCTCTGTAACCAAACCATTTATCTGAATAGAAAGCGGTGCAGACTGAGATATAGTTACCCTTGGGTCTTTACTATATCCAAGAACGCGAAACTCTTGTTTGCCTGTAACAGCCGCTAATGCTTGTGATTGATCTTGTTGAACAGTTCTAATAATCATGTCTGTGCCATTTACAGAAACACTTAGAGTTTCCTGTAAGTCTAATGTCACCATGGTTATCTTGCGTGGACTTCCTGTAAGAGGACCACCTTGAACAGAGGCATCAATCGGCAGAGTTTTTAATATAGGTGTAAACTTATATCCAATCTGCGCGGCAGTAGATGCTTTGACAGTTGATACAGTTGCGTTGTTACCAGCTACGGTAAAAGATCCAAGATACTCAGTGCCATCAACGACATCTACAACAGCGTTGTTTGAGAAATGACCAGAGGTAGAAAAAACACCACTACTACCACTAAAGTCATTACAAAAATCCATTTTCATAGATGTGTTAAACTGTTCAAGAAATAGTTTATCCGTACCAGAACCATCATCACGAACTGTTACAGTAAACAAATCTTCATCTACTGCGCACACAGAATGAAACTTACCTGTTGTTGTCCAGTGCATCCAACCCGCACGTTTCTCTGTACGGTTGCTATGGTAAACAGAAATAGTTCCATCATTGCCAAGATAGAAGCCATACGCGCCTGGCCTTGATAACGAGCCTTTAACGACCGCTAGCTGGACAGGAGCTTTAATTAGGTGCGACGATAGCAAAGATACCATAGAGGCAGTGTACGCGCCTTCTGCGTCCGTAAAGACGTATTCTCTAACGGCAGTACCAGTAGCTTGTACAAATATAGTTGCACCGTCTAAAGATTGCGGCCTTACAAACCCAGATCCAAATGGTGTTTGACTAGATACTTTTGCTTTAGCTGGTGTCACAGGTTGGTCAGTAAATGACGGTAAATAAAACTCAGACTGTGATGCAAAAACTTGTAGGTCACGATTAGATACAAGATGTCGTATCTGATTAGTAACACCAACACTTGCATCAAGATCTAAAGCATCATCATCAGATCCATCACCAACATCAAAATTAAAATAATGACCTGTTTTAGAACCCCATAATCCATCAGGTTGACTTGGCGTACCGCCAAACCACAGCCTATCCTCATGGAAGGTAATAGCTTGCGGAAATCCTCTCAATGGACTGTATGACTGCTCATACCATTCTGTAGTTGCTGACGCACTTGTTATAGTAGGTGAACCGCCACCAACAGCCCCACTTGTTGCTGTTGCACCTGCTGTTACCTCGTATCTGTTTTCATCTATAACTTTGGAAATAGTTTTACTGCCATTTATATTGTTAGCAGAAATACCACCCAAGCCACCAGCATCAGCAATCACAACAGTTGCACCAGTAGCCAGCCCATGCAAAGCATGTGTAATTTCTACTTTTGCTGAGTCGTCTTTTGTTTCTAAAGCATCAGGATCAAGTTGAGTTGATATAGCCCCATGCAAAGTTGCGGTAACAGTTGTGGCATTTGTAAAACCAGTAATGGTTGCCTCTGTCTCGCCAATCAGAAGCCTTACGCCTACATGCGAAGAATTAAAATAATTGGCACTTGATGTAAGGGTTCGTCCAGCACCAGTAGCAGAACTATCGGAGGATATAGTTACGCCTGAGCCTTGGAAATTATAATAAGGTTGATGAACATTGTTGCCATCAATAGATGTTGCAAAATCAAAAACACGAACTTCAAATGAAGTAAGACCAGTTCTTACCAATTGCCTACACAAAAAACCTGTGTGAGCAATAAACATAAAGTCACCTTTCTGGGTGTAGGTGAACTGAACAAGGTTTGAGTTTACTATTGGTAAAGCATTACCATCTGTATCTTGTGTGATTGTTGCCGCTAAAGTTATTGCGCCATCAGTCGCTATTCTAAAGCACTCAATCTTGGCATTAGAAAAAGCAATGATATATTTTTCATCATCAGAAAATACAAAAGGCTCAATACGAACTTGCTGAGTTAAGCTAGCATCATACGTATGACCAAAATTATATATGCGTTGGGTGCCAGGTCTGTTTATTACGCCACCCTCTGCACGAACAAAAAAGTTTTCTACAGTCTCAGCCGCAGAAACATACACAGGAGTATCAGTCCTGCTTGTTAATGAAGGGCTAATTTCACCATAGGCAAAGTTGTTAAGCGGTATTCTAAGCCTCGCCATTAACTACGCCTTTCAGAAATAAACCTCGATGTCACAAGCTTGCGCGTTGTCTGTTGCTGGCTATCAAGAGTCTTAGCCTGTTGCATAGTTCTAGCGGCCTTGTTTTCAAATAGACTTGCAAGCTGATCGTCTCTTGCAATAGACACAGCAAACATTGCGGCAAGCGCATGTTGTACAGCTACAGTAAAATAACTTGGAAAAAATTCTTCACCTACGCGGTAAGTATAATCAGCAACAACAGTGTCAGATGTTGAAGTGTCTGTGAAAACTTTACTGCCGTAAATGTTATATTCAATCACATTGTCATTAACAGTTAATGCGTGAAGCATAACAAGATCTGACGGAAGCTGATACGCTCTGTCAAAACGACCTGTTGGAACTTCAGTGAGCATGTTAAGTACAGCTTGATTGGTTGAAAAACGCCATCTGCTTGCACACAAAGCGGCCTGTACAACATCTTCATATATGCTGTTTGCTACCGTTGCTTCTGTTGACGTAGATGTAAACGAAGTAATTGGTTCCGCGCCTATCAAGATTAAAGCGCGAGACGCAATATCAATGTCTGAGTTAGCTACTGATGGCATGTTTGGGTAGGGGGGAGAATGGTACGACTCCCCCCTATTCCTTTAGTCTGAATCGGATACTGTCAATGCAGTACCGTCAGCACAGTCAACAGTTGATCCATCGTTAGATAAAACGATAGTCCAAGCCATTGTTGGTGCATTGTTGTCATAGACTGCAACAAGATCGCCAACATTCATCATAGATGCCGCGTCGTTGAAATAGCCCGATGCCCGAACAACAGACAATGCGTCAACACTGGAATAGTACCAGATATTATGACCACCGCCACCTGCCATACGAGTTAGTCCTGATGATCCAAAAGCCATTGTAAGACCTCCTAGTTGTTGTCTAAGACTTCATAGACACCAGCGTCGTTAATTACGACTGCGCCCATGGACATCATAGAAGTTGCAAGGTGTGAGGCTTTCTCAGGAACATAGTTAAGTTCTGTAGAAACATCAGCGTTGACGCCAAGGCCAACAGCAGATGTGTGGTAAGCCAAGTTTTTGCCAGCAGTAACAGCAGATGTTGAGAAGATCTTGAAACCAAGAAATTCTTTCATTGTCATGCCACCAGCAAACGGAAGATTTTGCTCACCAACAAAGTCAGATGATGCAAACTCGTTAATCAAAAACAAATCAGCATAGCCCTTTGGGTGCATAGCAATGTAACGATTTCCGTCTTCTGGAATGTCAGCAGTGCCAAATGTTTCAAAGAGAGTTAGAAGATCTGCTTTTTCTACAGCCGCATTGGTTGCATTGATTTGTGTGCTACTCGCACCAGCATCCATTGCAGTATATAGAATTTCGTCAGTCTTGCGACCCAAAGCAGCGGCGGCAGATTGTGCCACAGCCTGACGCTCATCAATGTTAGTCTTGAGTTCATCAAGCTTGTCGATGTACTCAGCCGCATAGAAGTCAGCCATTGTTGCTTCTACGGTTGTGTGTACGAGTTCCATAGGTGTTACAGAACCGTTGCGTGATTTAGTTGAAGCAGAACCAGTACCGATTTTTTGAAAACGAACTACGTTTCCAGCTACATTGCCAACAGTACGCACTGTGTTGCGGAGTTTAGACCCCATGCGCTGATAAGCCATGTGAACTTCGGACTCGAATTGCTTAATGAAGGCTGTATCAATTGTATTCGCCATTACATTAATCCTTAAAAAAGAAGTTACATTGAACGCGGTTGTCCGTTTCTCTCATCAACCAGTTATCCCTTATGGGGCTGTCAGTTTGAAACAGGCCGTATCTTATTGGAATGTCACTTCTACATGAGGAGCGCAACGCACAAAACGAACACAGTCGTGTCCATTAATATGAACAATATTTTCATCCATAAATGTAAAGCCAAGCCAAGCTAGCCATTGAATAGTTTTGTGATGCTCTATGGGAACTACGTTGTTAAGAATGTCGTAATTATTGTTTAAATAATCTACGACCTGCTTAGACAATCTTAGAAACTTTCTGTATTCCTGACTAAGTACATCAGTGCCAAGCATCCATATAGTTCCAGAATACAAATCGCTTTCATCTTCTGTAGGCACAACACCAAACATAGCAACAGGAACGCCTTTATATATCCCTGTCCATGTCTCTGCGTTTTTCTGATAAAGAGAATAGTGCAACGCTTTCCAAGGCGTTACACCATGCAACTTGCATTCAGTTAAATCATCGTCACGCAAGTTATGTTGCAAGTAAGCGGCATGCTCAGATGTTGACGTAACGATCTGAACATCACCGTCACTGTGAAAAACATCATCCGTATAGTTTGGAAAAACCCTCATCAACTTCTTTGACAAATGCCGCTTCCCTTTTTGCTGGGTTCCAATAACGAGGATCTTTTTGCTTTGCTTGCAATTCACCCAAGGTTATAGACTCTGCTGGTTGTGAACTAGCACCCATATTAGGTTGTGATACTTTAGACATAATATGCTCTAGTGCCTTAATGCCTACGGCTGTTTGACCCATTGTTATAAAGGCATCATGCAATTCTTCTGGAAAGAATTGGTTTGCCCATAAGTTTGTAGCCTCAATCCTAGCGTCAGCGTTTTCACCTAATGCTCTGTGTTCAGCCTCAAGATCTGGAAGATTACCTTGTAATGCCTCTGCATACTTAGCAATACCACTCTCAAACTGATCTTGACTATATCCATTCTCAAACGAATGGTCAGCCCACCACCTAAACAGTTCGTTGTCATTTACTTCAGATGCTTCAACACTATCTGGTATTTGATAGTCACCTACAGTAGCAGGTCTGTTTTCTAAAGCTGATACTTCTAATTCACGTTGAATACTGGCTCTTAATTCTTCTTCGCCCTTACCCAACTTGCTTTCAAGATTGCCATAAGAACTTACCAAATCTTCTGGTGTGTTAAACTTTTCTGGCAACCATTCTGGTCTTTCAGTTACAGGTGCTTCTGTAGCTTCAACAGCTACCTCCACATTATCTGTTTCATTCATTTGTTATCCACCTTTTCTGCATGTTTAATACGTCGCTCAATTAGACCGACAAGATAACGCTGGCCTTCAAGATGTCTTAACTCAGCGTCAGAAGCATTCGCACCTTGAACACTTTCAATGGTAATCGAACGCAAATATTTAAGCACCTCCTTGCCAGAAGGTGACGAGAACAAAGATCTTATATTTACTGAAATTCTATTATCTTCTTCTTCTGCGCGTGGATAGTTATCCACTCCTAAACGGATTGGCATCTGCTGTTAATCCTTGTTGCTGTGCCTCTTGTGCGTATTGCTGTGCCATTGCCATTAACTGCTCACGCTCTGCGGCATCTCTTATCAATGTGTCTGGAACGCCAAACTTTTTAGCTAAGTATAAAGCGACATCCTCAGAACTTATAAGAAGGTTTAATGTTTCTGGTCCGAATGTTCCACCCACCATCTCAAGGTATCTTGCAACTGATGTTATGTCTTGATTAGCTTGTGCCTGTGCCAACGGAGATACAGATCGAACTTTAACTTCTCTGCCATTAACTGTAGGTAATTCTATTCGACCCTGTTTGCGCAGAATATAAACTACACGCTGTAATACAGGTGTAACCATTTCTGCTTGGAGTCTGCCAAAGGCAGAGCCGATACGTCTGGAAAGGTCAGCCATACGTTCTGCGACTTCCGTTGCGCTTGCAGGGGTGCGGTTCGGATCTCCAAGCATGTCGTTGTATAATGCACGTTTGATATTGTTACGCATGTCGTTGAGAACTAGATTAGCTACATCAAAGTTACCTGCGTTCTTGATTGGCTGTAGTCCAGCCGATCCCATAGCTTTGGGAATAATAGTGCCTGGAACTAAGTTAATTGTGTCTGTGTTAATAATGCCATCATCATCCATCTGGTAAACACCAGAGATAGCCATCTGTGCATTTTCTAACACCAACTCAATAGTCAGATTAGTAGTCTTGATTGCGCTAAGTGCGTTGACTAAAGGACCCCTTCCATAGATTTCGCCAGACGCTTTAGACCAGCGAAAACATACAAATGGGTTAGATCCTAGACCTTCAAACTGTTCGTAATAAATAATTTCTTTGTCAGCTATATTAACAACGTAATAATCAAATCGTTCTTCGTTTCTGCTTTCATAGTTCTTACAAATAATTTCAACAATCTTACATTTTTCGTCTGGTTGACTCTCTATTGCTTTCTGGGTTTTTTCACCAAAAATCGCCTTTGGGTATGCAACAGGTATCTCAACATTTTTGAGAGACCTTTCTCTATAAACGTGGTCAATCCTATCATCTGGGCCAGTATCCAAATAAACACTTGGCAAAGGTATTGCATTAAAACGCACAGGATTAACAGCATCCCCTTCTTCCACAAGAAGGACACCTGTTCCAACAGCCAGATCCATAAAGCTTTCATGTATCTCTTGTCCAAAGTTTGAGTTCTGAATTACCTCAAAGACGTAATCAGTAACTTCATCTAGTTGATTATTTACTTCGTCTTGATCTTCTTTCTGTACTTCAGAGCCAGATATAAAATCAGCCCATCGCGCAAAGTTGGGGACAAGTCCCGATTGCAATCTTGACGCAAATTCCTGCACACCAACAACAGCAGTTTCATCAAAGATCTTGTCATCTCTGCGTTGACCTGATGACTCTGTGTAAAAGCTTTGCCGCATTGGGAGAGCATATTCGTAACACTCCTCAAACAATGGCTCAAAATGAACACGCCCATTTTTGGCGCGGTCATACTTTTGCAACATGCGCTGTGCAATGTTATCCATTAAAGAGTCTCGTTATAGTAACCAATGCCGCCGCTAGTGCTTGTAAGCAAGGATGATGAACCAGCACCGCCACGCTTTTTTGTGACTGTATCTTCTAACTGTTTCTTCTTTGCTTCCGCTTTTTTCTTAGTTTCGGCTGCTTCTTGATTTTCACGTTCTATTTTTACATCAGGATCTACAGCAGGAGTAGAGGGAGATGGTCTTGATAAACACATAATAAGTCTCTCTTGTTGCCAATACTATTGATGTACTCTTATGTTTTCTTTACGCACAACGCACAATTACATGCGTGACCAAAGACCTTGCCGCCTTGGTTTAGGTTTCCTAGAAAATACATCGAAGTCTCTAGTTGCTTGGAATGGCTGTGTGGGTGTGTTTATGTTGTGTAATATTTGTCTGCCTTCACCAGCACCAAGCATTAAGTATTGAACTGCATCATGGATGTGGGAGAAATGGTTCTTATCTGGCTTGTCAGCATAACGCTCACCAGATACTTGCATTCGTTTATATTGGTAGCCACCTTCAAAACCTTTAATAATAGTACGGCATCTAGGATCAATAAGAAGACCAGCAAGACCGTCAACCATTCTACCTAAAGGTGCGGATACAGATTCAAGGCGTAACGCAACATCATTGCTTGGAGCAGGACGAGCATTAAGTCCAGCACCACGCATTATCTGAAATGGAGTTGTTTCATCAGTCTGCGCTCTAAAGTCACCAGCAGGATCGCCAATCATTATAGTCTCACAACCGCTATACCTTGTTGCAATCTCTTGCCGTAACACCTCTGCAAAGCGAACAATGCCCATGTCAAAAGCAACAATCTCTTGCAAGATCATCCACCTGCCACGCACCTTTTGTCCTATGGCGGCGGCTGGCGTTAGTCCAAAGTCAATACCAATATAAATAGGAACGCCAACAGCAACAGGTATTTCCTCACGCGCAACATGGATGTCTGGCGCGAACATTGGATAAACAGGTTTGCCATCTTTAATACTTCCCAATCTGTTCATTACATATACGTCAATCCAGCTTTTCGTTTTGCCCTGCACAATGTTCGGATAATAATCTTTCCGCATGTTTTCTTTGTTCTCTGCGATTTCGTTTGGAACGTATTCTGAGATGTCTCCTTCTTCTGTCTTCTGCTCTAGCATTCCTGCTGGTTGCGTAAAGAACAACCAGTTGTCTGGCTTTACCAACATCTTTGCTTCTTCCTTGGCTACATGATCTGGTATTGGAACCTCGCCTGACATAATAGGCCACCAGTGATCCTCCTCTGGAGCGTTAGTATCAGCTATTACGCCTGTCCATGTACAACCCCCATCCTTCATAGAAGGGTATCGACCGACACGCATTGTGCATGCGTCAATAATTGACTTGGGTATCTCCCTTGCCTCGTTCACCCAAATGCCTGTCAGTTCAAGGGAGAGGAGCTTTTTGACATCTTCTGGGCGATCAAGAGCAAGGAAGATTACTTCAAGATCTATATCGTTCTTTTTAATGTGATGCGTATAAGGCACAGACCAAGTAAACTTGCCCCATGTTTCTTCTGGAAACCAATCAAGCCATGTCTTTATAGTTGTTGTTTTTAGCTGTGGATTTGTGTTCCTTATGACAGCCCAGCGAGATTTGCGTGTGCCATCTGTAGCTTTCTTCTGTTGTAATGCGCGTCTAAATAATTCCACACAACAGCCAACAGATTTACCAGAACCAACAGGACCGCGTAATCCACGAAAGAATACATTTGATTTCATGAAGGACTTTAATACTTCACCATCAGGCTTATAATTAAAGTTGGTCAATCCTAATGTCCTTGCCCTTTTTAATTAAAGCTTCAACACAGTCAGGCGCAATAGATGCAATAATCTTGTCAGCTTCATAATCAGTCTGAAAATCAGCAGGAAAATATTGCATGTGAATGTTTCGCACTACGCGGCGCAATACTGCGCGATCACTAGCTTTAATCGTATGCATAAAACTCATTTGGACTTTGCCTTTTTCTTTTTAGCTGGCTTAGAAACAGGTGCGGAAACAACCTCTGGTTCTTCAATTGGGAATACTCTAATGCTATGGCGCGTAAGAGTTTTGCCAGTTCTTATTCTGCCATCAATAGAAACGACAACATCACCCTCGTATATATTTCCGTGGCAATCTTGATACTTCATTTCATCCCCTTGCCATTTTTTTTCAACATTGATTTTTTAACAGCACCTTTAATAGGCAGTTTCTTTTTAGCCGCTTCCTTCTTAGAAGCCGCCATACCTGCTTTGGTATATGGAAATGTTTTGTTACCAACCTTAGGCATT
>Ga0209336_10001057_pt1 | contig 13494 bp, 16 predicted proteins | sample LinPmetageLP32_FD_184042 | JGI IMG/M metagenome (GOLD analysis project Ga0209336, IMG submission 184042) | Marine viral communities from the Pacific Ocean - LP-32 (SPAdes) (version 2) | ecosystem: Environmental > Aquatic > Marine > Oceanic | place: Pacific Ocean | collected 2009-08-23 | reverse complement strand
CAAATGAATCAAATGCTAAACCATAAGCCTTTAATTCTGTTGATGCTAATTTATAATTTTTTGCTTGTTTAGCATTTGATTCATTTGCTCTCCTTGCTATTTCTTGTTTTTCTAACTCTTTTGTTAATTGGCTTTCTAATGTAATCAACTTTTTTTGATTGTCAACCATCATATCCATTGAAGCAGTTGCTTTTGCCCTCTGCATTATGGATGTAGTTAATTGGTCATAAGTTGTTTTTAAACCACCATTTAAAGCCTTTTCATCAGTTATATTTTTTAAATAAGATGGATAAATTTTCCTTAATTCATTAACACCATCTAAACGCTTATCATTTGATAGTGTTGTATCTTCAATTTGTTTTTTTAATAAATTAAGTTTTACTATTTTTTTAGCTGCTGATTTATCACCTTTTAAGTTTGCTTGTTCAACTGTTTCTAAACCTAAAACATAATTTTCTAAACTCTCTGTTAGTTTCTCTTGTTCTTCTTTTAAAGACTTTACTTTATCCTTAGTACCCATTATCTTATCCCCAAACATCAACCACGCAGACGTAGCTAAAGAGATTGCTAATGTAATACCACCAAAACCACTTAAATCTCTAAGCATTGCTTTCAAAGCACCACCAGCAGATCCAGTTCTTGTTTTTAATGCTCCAAACTGTTCTGTTAAGTTTGTGATGTTGTTAGATATACCCATCATTCCAAATGGTGCATCTTGTACAGTTCTACTAAAAGCTAACATTGCTGAACTACCATTGGCAGCACCCTTATCAAACTTCTTTAAGTCTTTTGTAGCAGTTTTAGTTGACTTACTAAACTTGCCCATATTACTGGCAGCCTTTTTATCAAAAGAACTTAGATTTTTTTGTGCATCTGCTAATTTCTTTTGCAGTTCCTTTATTTCTGCACCAATTTCAACCTCTAATCTATTTGCCATTATTTCTATTGTTATATTCTTGTTGTGCTTGTTTAAACATTGCTAACGCTTGTTTATTTATCTTTGGTGTTTCCTTTTCAATTCCTAAATTCCAAAACTGTTTCTTTGTTGGTATTTTCTTTAATTGTATTGAGCCACTAATATAACTGTTGTAAGCTATTTCTCTTGTTCTTAAATCTTTCCTTTCCTCCATTCTATTAAATGCAAAAAGCCGAATGTTAAATTCGGCCATTGTCATTTTATAAAGATAATCAAAAGGCAATTTAAACTCACCTAAACAAAAAGAGATAACCTCTTTATACCAATCTATTTTTTTTTTACGTTTTCGCCATTCTCTACACTTTTAACTGGTGTAGGGTTTTCGTTAACACCTAAAAAGAACCTCACGAACTCAGTCATACAATCAACTCCTAAAAGTTCCTGTTTTTCAAGCCAAATAATAATATCTTTCTCTACAAAGTCTAAAGCCTTATCTTTTATAGTATAACTATTTTTTAGGCTTTCATACATCAATATAGGAGCATATTTAAAAGGATTTTTAACTACCTTTTGCAATAACTCATTATAATCAATATCTAACCTTTCTAAGACTTCACCAATAAAGATTAAACCAAAGGTAAATTTTCTATTTTTACCCCCTAATTTTAAAGTAAGTTCTTTTTTCATCTATGCCTCTGGATCAGCTGATGATGGTCTACCACTTCCCATTATTGAGCCAGTAAATGTAATATCGTTGTCAATTTCAGCAGTCTTTTCTAAACTTGAAAAGTAACCTTTACCATATTGGTCAACTGTTGACGCATCTGAATAAGTTGTAGTTATTTTCCACGTTACATTGCCCAAAGCTAAAAGTTTAGACTCCAAACCTACATAACCAACCTTTGCAACCTCAACCTCTGGATAAACACCATCAAATCCAATCTCATAAGTATATGCTCCAGCTCTTCTTTGTGTTGCTCCATTTGCATCACATTTAGTACGAGTTGAAATTTCATCTACACTATGGCTAAGGTTGTGGCTTGTCAAACAAACAATAGGCTCATAGGCATCTGTACCATTGTAAACAAATAAAGTTTCATTGACTGTTTTAACGTATGTACTCATTTTATTTAAATTTTATAAAGCAAATATAATAAATAATATTTATTGAATTACTTTTTACTATATTAATTTTTTATAGCGTTTAATTAATAAACATCTCAAGCCTTAAAAACTTGCGAAATATATTTTCTGATGGTGTTATTGTAGCAATATCAGATGGAAAGTTTTGTGTTTGTCTGTGAACCACTAAACCACTTGAAGCATCTAAAACTAAATCATTTGTCAACTCCCTAACTTTATCTAAAATGTTATCGGCTAACAATCTGCTCCCAGTATTACCAACACCATAATAAGATGTTATAATATCAAGTAAAATCGTACTTTCATACGCTGAACCACATTTAGTGTATTTGTTAACCTCGTTTGTTTGGCTACTCATTAAAATATAATGGTTTTTTGTGTTGTCCGTTGGTACTCTCGAATCAAAACAAGGCACATTTACAAAAGGTGATGATGCCAATAAAAGACCAGTACCATCGTCAATATTACTACTATCAACATTTTCTAATAAAATAGCCTCTTGAGATGCTTGATCTACTACTATCATATCATTTAAAGCAGTAAATATAGATTTTCTTACATATTTATCTGGAATTGGTTTAACCATTGTATTTTTTTGTTAAGTGTTTTAATAAATCTTTTAAATCGCTTTTTAATGTTTTTTTACCTTTTACAAATGCTGGATAAAGATAAGGTTGAGGTGTTAAACCTCTTCTTAATATAGCCATAAAAATAGGATAAGCAGCACTTTGCTCAATTCCTTTATTCTTGCACCAATCTCTTATGCTTTGTAAACCTTTGTCAAAACTTCCTTTATTATCTTTTTTTCTTAATTCACTTGCTAAATCAGATAATTCAGATGGCACACTTACTTGTTTCCCTGTGCCAAACTCTACATAAACACCATAAGATTTAGCAACACCACCTACATAAATAGAATAACTTAAATCTTTATCTTTTGTCTTTTCTTTTAGTATGCTTTGCTTTAAATCTCCGTTATTTATTGGTGCATTTATTTTTGCATTTGCTTGTATTTCTGTGCTTACAGATTGTATAGTTAAATCAATATCTTTTTCAGCCTCTTTGCCAAACTTCTTAATATTATTTATTAATTTATTTATACCTTTTATCTTCGCTTTTGCCATAATATTACGCTAAAACATAAGTTACAGCACTGCTATCAACAACTCTTTTATAAAGTAAACCATCTACACCCTCTACAATCTCAGCTTTTAACTCTGGAGGAGTTAATCCTAAACTCAAAGTTTCATCGTCATCACTTACTATTGATGTTGTAGTTGTGCCGTTTTGACTTCTAATGTTTACAGTATATCCACTATCTCCGTTTTGAGTTACTACTGTAATAGGCACATCAGCAATTACAATACCAGCTTTTAAGTTACCAACTAAAGGCACTGTTCCCTCTACGCTCTCATTTGCTACCAACCCAGCTGATGGGATATATTGGTCTTCTTTACTATTCACAATAACACTTGCACCTCTATTTAAAGGCACTACATATTTTAAAACCAAGTTACCACCTACCTCGTCCCATTCGTAAACCTTTGCAGTTCCAACAAACGGAGATGATATTGCAACCCCACTATTACCACCATCACCATTGTCTGCAATGTATAAAGGCTGCGCAACAACTTGACTCATTGCACTTGTTGGCATCAATGGAGATGCTTCTAAACCAGCTGAATCTGCACCAGAATAGGCAGAAATTAAACCAACTGCTCTAACTCTTGTTGCTCCGTTTGGCTCATAGTCAGAATCATCTGCACCTGTTGAACCATCAAAATCAACAGGAGATCCAGGACTAACTGTAAAATTGCCTGTAACCCCATCTCTAATATAGTAATTTACTAAAGTATTATTAAAAGGTGCTGAAACGTTACCACTTCTCGGCCAAGTAATACCATCATTTGTCAAAGGCATTATTAGCCTTGAATCGTAGTATCTTGGTACACCACCAGTCCTCATTTCTGCGTGAATACAAGCCATTACAGGGTTAGTTGAATTGATTATAAACTCTGTGTTTGCATCTGTTTGTAATGTTAAAAAACCCCACGGTAACACCTCTATATTTGTTTGAGGAGTTCCAGAACCACCGTCAGAATTTACAGGTGTTCCATCTCCTCTCGTTAGTGATACCAATGATTTTAAAGGCCCGTTAACAACCCTAATAAAACCCCTGTTACTACTACCCCCTTGACTATTTCTGAACGCAAAAAAGAACGTGCTTTTAAATGAAAGTCCATAACTTAATAAAGGCATTGGAGATTCATTAGCCCCATTTAATTGCTCTGAAAAAGCATAAAAACCTGTTGATGCAGTTATAATTGCACCATTTAACAAACCTGTAAAACAAATCGGTTCGCCTAAACTCATAAACTCACGATATAAAACAACTCCGTTATTAAAGTCTGTACCATTTGCGTAAACCTCTACAACGTTTCCATCTCCTAAAGAAACCCCTTGCACCTTTCCTGTATCTGTAAACCCAACTGCTAAAACAGTTAAAGCTGGTTGTCCAGCGTTTGCTAAAAGTGATTGTTGTAGTCCTAAAGTTGAACCAGCTGCAATTGCGTTAACAGTTTCCTCTGTTACTCCTCCACCTGTACCTCCTCCACTTCCAGCGTGATAAACTATCAAATCTGTAAATGAGTTTGGTGTGAATGATGTACCACTTGAAACAACAGAAATAGGAACACTAAAAAATGAACCATTGTCAACAACACCACCCATTATATTGGCGTTTATAAATATTCTATCATCCGAACTCTGTTGTAGATATAAAGCATCCCCATCCTCTAATAATTCTAAAATATTACTAACACTCCTATTTGGATAGGCTGTTGTACTAAAATAAATCTCAGTAGCTAAAGAAAGGTCAGTGTTATTTATTTGTAAAGTGTTTGCAGTTGGTTCTTGTGGATTTGTAGCAGATGAAAAAATATATCTTAAATCAGCACTCCCACTATTTGGTATTCCCTCTGGAACAAATATTTTACCATCAGAACCTAAAACAGCAATATTGTCTGCATCGGTTGAAACCTCTGATGGCCCAGCCTCTCCTTGAACACCTTGAATACCTTGTAAACCTTGTTCGCCTTGCTCCCCTTTATCGCCTTGCGTACCTTGTATTCCTTGAACTCCTTGCTCTCCTTGAATACCTTGCAAGCCATCGTTTCCATTCTGACCTTGTTCGCCTGTATCTCCTTTTATTCCTTGTATTCCTTGATCTCCTGTATCTCCTTTATCTCCTTGTTGCCCAAGTATGGTAATATCTCCAGAACCCTCTAAACTTTGCCCATTTACAGTAAATAAAGGCCTTTTATCTTGTATTGTTGTATTTGTTTCATCTCCTGTATTCGTTCCACTTTGATTGGCTAAATTCTGTTTAGCTGAATCGTTAAAGTTGTTTGTATTTGGATTTGATTCATATTTTGTTTTTATACCCTCTGCTGTTTCTTCTGTTGAAACCCCTTGCTGAACAACCCAAGCACTATCTGAACTATCCCAAAGATATTTCTCTACTTGTTGCCCTACTCCACCATCAACATAAGCAAAGCTACCAATCGGAGCAGTTGGAAATGCTGTTTGCAAAGCTGATAGACTAACAAATTCGCCTAAAAATTTAGAACCCTCTAAACCAGCTAATTTATCACGTTCTCCATCAGTAAAAGCATTAGTATTTGCGTTACTCTCGTACTTTGTTTTGATTTGTTCTGGTGTATCTGCTGCACCACTTTCGCCTCTATCTCCTTTATCTCCTTTTACACCTTGTAACCCTTGCAAACCTTGTTCGCCTTGAATACCTTGCAAACCTTGTTCGCCATCATCTCCCTTAATACCTTGTGAACCTGTATCGCCTTTTATTCCTTGCGTACCCTGTTCGCCTTGTATTCCTTGAATACCTTGTAAACCTTGTTCGCCATCATCTCCCTTTATTCCTTGAACTCCTTGAATACCTTGTGAACCTGTATCGCCTTTTACTCCTTGAATACCTTGTAAACCTTGCTCTCCTTGTTCTCCTTTGTCGCCTTTATCTCCTTTATCTCCTTTTTCGCCTAAAATAGCTGGATTAATATTCACATCAATAGCAACAGAATTAACATAAATATTTACATCAATTGTCAAATCATCAGTTTCTAAATTAACATCTATAATATTTGAATTTGTAGCTAAATCAACATTTATCATTTTACACTTATTTTAAAAATAATCTCAATATCACCAACACCAAAAAAAGAACATTTTGCAACTATTTTTCTATCTTTATATGATATGAAATCTGTTCCATTTAATGTTAGTGTTAAAGTTTTAGAAACTCCATTAGTATTATCACCAGTTAAAACCAAACCATCGGTTAAAGAATATTCTTTTATTAATTGATTGCAATTATATATTTTTATTAAAGGGTTTGATATAAAAACACCATTAACAGATGTAAAAGGCATTAATTTATTTATTTGTGTAACTCCTAAAATAGTAGTCCCAATATCTGATGGGTTGTAAAACTCAATAGCTGACATTATAATATTTTTGTTAATGTTATTTGTATCTCTCTATCTTCAAATCCTATATTTATTGGCTCAGAAATCATACTATACTCTACACCTCTATATTTAAAGAAATTAGTTTTACTGTTGTAAACTAAATCTTTTCTTTTGCGTAGCTGAATAATTAAACGATCATAAGTTTCTGTTTCTCCAAAATCTGTATCTCTATAATTTGCTTTTTCATTGGTTATCAATTTACACCAACTATTATTTACTAATGATGTTGTAACTGTGTTACCTCCAAAGCCATCAGATACATTTGCAGTTTGCCAAACCTCTATTCGTTTATTATACTTTCTTGCCCTCATTAAATAATAAAGCGTTTAGATGATTCAATCATGCCTATAATATAAGGAGGTATTTTATTTGATGTACCTTTATTAGTTTCTGCATCATAATACAGGTATTTAATGTACTCTAAGGCACAATTTATTAAAACCTTTGGTACATCAACAGGATTATTATAACCAACGTTTAAAACGATTTTTTTATCATCTGTTTTAGTAGTTCTATAAATAGAATAATTTTGCTTTTCTGTTTGCTCGGAGTTGGTAGGTGATACCAATAAATTAATAGGATAATCATAAATATAAACGCAATAGTTAGAAAAGAAATAAGTGTTATTTCTGGCATAAACTAAAATGTTTGTTTGATTTTCAATATAAGACAAAGCAGTTTTTATCATCACCTCTAACTGGCAATCATCCTCAGTTAAAGTATCGTCAACTCTTAAATAAGATTTAACAAGTGATATAGGTAATACATCTAAATAAGACATTATAATTAAAATTTATAACAAATATAAAAAAAATAGAGCATACTTATTAAATATGCTCTACTTTATTAACCAACAAATAAAAAAATTATTTCTTAACCCTTTTAGCCTTAACTAAATAAGCATCTAAATCTTTGCGTTTTCCCTTATATTCATCATTCACAAAATACGTTTTTTGCTCTTGAATACAAAAGAAAGTTTTCTTTACTTTTGCCATTATACTGCAGTAAAGTCACCAAATACTAACGCTAAAGGTTGCTCAACTGCTAAAGCAGTTTGACTCTCAATTCTCGCTGTAATATTGTTCTTAGTAAAGTTGTCGCCCTCAACATCAGAAAACTCTAAAGATAATCCCTCTGTATTGATTTTGTTAACTCTTGACCAATCACCGATAAAGTATTTATTATCATTTAACCAAGTCGCTTTTAATACTTGTAATCCAGCAACTCTTAATACTCCACCCTCATAAGTAACTGCACTTTCTAAATCGTCTTTTGCTGCTTTAAGCATATCCATATAATCAGATGGTCTAACTACAATACCATTAGCATCATAATCAGCATCCTCTAATTTAGCGATTTCATTCATCAACATTTGAGGCTTATTTTTACCAGTAATAATTTCAGTTGATGCAGTTGCATCAGCCTCTAAAATTGCGTTAAAAATAGCATTCTCACGCTTAAAATAATCTCTTCGTAACAATGATGGAATAGCTGAAGCAATGTAAGAAAGGTTGTTTCTCATTTTCTTGCTATATCTTGCCCATCCAGCTATAAAGTCAGTTGAAACATCAACAGTAGCGAAATCATAATCAATTTGTGATTTTGTGTTGCCCTCTATTTGTGCATCAATTCCACCCTCTGATCCTGTTTCTCTTGTATAGGTATAAGTACCTCCATCAATATTAACAGAACCAACTAAGTCAGATACATTAACTTTCTGTGATGGGAAAGTAACAATGTCATAGTTATATGAACGTGGTTCATCTCCTGTTAAATTTGAAGTACCCATATTAGCAACTGCCTTAACCTCGATATCTACTGATTGCCCTTTACGCATTGCAGTTATCTCTTTACCTTTGCCCTCAATAGCAATTTGTAAAAAGTCTTTACCTTGATTAGCATCTTTTACTGCTTTCTCTTGCAATTTAACGTCTAACTTGTCAGCGTGTTTTTGTAAAGCATCTAAATCTGCTTTGAAAGCATCTTTTACCTCTTTTACTTGGTTTGTAATAAAATCGTTGTTCTTTGCTTCAAAGTTTTCGATAGCATTTTTTACCTCTAATTCGTTTGCACCCTTAACCTCATTTTTTAGGTTTAATAAAGCACCTTGTAATTCCTGTAATTCCATTTTATATGGTTTTTGTAAATTCGTTAATAATATTTGCAATGTTTAACGGCTTTCCATTGGAAGTGTCAGTTTTTTTAGACGGCTCTTTATCTGTAAGTGTTATTAATAATTGTTCAATTTGTTTAAGTCTGGCATCTGAATAATCTAAATCATACGATTTTTCGATTAACTCCAGTATACCATAATGCCCTTTTATACTTTTTACATCTTGTACTGTGCTTAATTGATTAGCACCCCAAGACGTTAAAAAAGAGTATTCCATTAATTTATATTCTGTAATAATAGACTTGTTTTTTGCATCCCTATTTAAAACATTGTAACCAATAGATAACTCAGCGTTTAATCCGTTCTCAGTCATTAGTTTAATATCTGAAAACATATCTCGACTAACTTCTTTAGATAAGTTAAATTTAGTTGTAGTTAATAAACCAAAAGAATCTTTTACATCAATATTCAAAGGCACACCTAATGATACTCTTGGATTGTGGTCCTTTAATACTCTTATTCGTTTGTAGTTTTCATTTACTGTTTTATCAAAAGAACCTTTTGCAGAAATATCACCATCAGAATCTTTGTAGTCATAAGCATTCGCATAAGCTACAACAATTCCTTTTGAATCGTCTAAATCTTTAACCTCTATTGATTGTTGTTTAAATTTCATAAAGCAAATATAAATAAAAACTATTAAAAAATGTTTTTTTATAATATTTTTTTATAATCAAATATAATTAGTATAAATTTAAGGAGGTTTTTTTATTCCCTTATCAACCTACCATCCTTATCACGTTTAGGCACTAAAGCAACTGTACATCTACAATTTATAACATTACCAGCTGAACCTCTTGGATCGCCTGGAAATGCCATCTTTTGAAACCCTCCATTAAAAGGTACTTCAAAGTCCTCGTCTTGGTCAACCTTAACCCCATTCATAACTAAATGGTTAAACTCTGATTTTGGAGGTCTCCTTGTTCTGCTATCAATTGCACTTATCCACACTTTATCTAATGGCACACCAGCAATACGACCAGATTGCAAAGCTGAGTAATTTGCAGCAGCAGTTGTTTCTGTTCTTGCTATTCTTAACGATTGCCATCTATAAAAGTTTCGTTGATTTACCTTTTTAGTTATCTCTGTACTTATTTCGGAGATGGTTAAGTTGTTAGATACCATAACACCTATTTCCTTTCTGATATACTCTAAAAATGTACGTCTAACATCAGAAACCCTATAAATAGCATTATCAAACAACCACTTTATTAAGTTAGTTTCAAATTCAGTTAAAAAGGTATTTAAAACAAACTCTTTTACTTTCTTGATATCCTTGTTTATTACCTTTCCAGTTCGTGTGCCTTGAATTATACCAATCTCCCTATAAATGTTATAATAAATGTTTACAAACTGCTCCTGTTGTAGATTTGTTTCTAAAAACTCATCATAGTTATCAGTTGTCATAAAGGCAAAAGGTATGCTATTTGCTAAACCTCGAAAGCCTTTAATTAACTCTTTATAAGCAATCTTTTCATACTTTGAATGTTGTCTTAACCAACGCTTTCTGTATTGGCTCTCGTTCATTATGCATCAAGATTATCTTGTGGTAAAATAGCATCCTCCAAAGTCATAATATCATCTTTTACAGTATAAATAAACATATTTGGATCCTCTGCAATTGGTAAACCTAAAAGTATTTGTTGCGTATTTCTGTTTATAGTTCCTGTTTCAAGTAGTTTCGTTGTCCATTCGGTTAACTCTTTTAAATCTGCTTGTAATTCTGGAATCTCCTTAATATTGAATTGTAAACATTTGTTATCATAGCCTTTAAACCTTGATAATATCTTTTCATTAAATACACTTTCATAAAGTTTAATGTTTGGCAATGTTGTATCTGTTACAACTCGTTTACGCTCTTCTTTTTGCTTATCGTATTTACCACCCTCATCATTATTAAGTAAAGCAGTTGACCAACCGAAAACATTACATATTTGCTTTTGATTGTATTTTAAGTATTCAAAAGGCTTTAACTCATCAGCAGATAAAGACAATCGTGTAAAACCTAATTCAGCAGAAATACCAGCTATTCGTGATAAATCTTCTGAATTGCTATTCATCTCTTTAAGTCTTTCTTTTAACTCTACTGCTTGAGGTTGTGTTAATGGTGTGCCTTTGCTATGAATGAATCCAAACACACCACCATTTTTTAAGGTGTTTATATTTAAACTTAATCCTTTGTTACTTGCTTCAATGTTTTTCCAAGCTGCTCGTAATGGGCTTTGTCCGTACAAATGCTCACCATTGAACCCAAAATTAGGATTATTGGTACTTATATGCACCACGTTTTGCTCATTAAACTTTGTGTATCTGTTGTACTCCGTTAGTATGTAATAGTCAACAGGATTTTCAGCAGATAATAAGTTAGCATTGTCTTTTAATACGATTTCTATTAAATGTGATGGCAATACATAAATTTCACTTGGTTGCCCAGCATTTATACCATCTTCTGGAGCAACACAATACCAATAAACATTACCAGTTAATGACATAAAGATTTCAGTCAAATTAAAAAACTCATCCCACGATTGATTGGTATTTGGTCTAACAATTGGCATCTCATACTCATCAGAGTTATATGCTTTTAATTCTAATTCTAAAGCCTTTAACCTTTGAGAATGTGTTAAATCATATTTAGTTGATCCGAGTAGTTTATTAAGTTTCTTTTGGCTTTGTTTATCTTCTATCTCCTTAACTCCGTAAGGTATGCTTACTAATTTGTTGGCTCTTTGTGTTACAATAGAGTAAACATCTGGATTGATATTATAGGCTAAATCAATGTATTTAGTTAAATCTGCATCATCATTTTCTGTGTATTTAGCACCATAAAAAAACGCTTCATTAAATTTATTTGTTTGTTGTTTGCTATTTCTGAATATATCGAAAAATCCCATTATAAGAAAAATGTATTAAATAATCAAAAGTAATAAATAAAATTTATATATTGTAGTTTAAAAGAAAAAGACTTTCTCATTCACACCGATATCCATCATTTCGTGATACCTTAAAGCATCCATTGCGTGATTGTGTTTATCAACTGGTTTATTCTTTGCGTTGTTATTTTTGTCTTTATCCCAAATGTATTTCTCAAACTCGTTGATTATATTCTTTGAACTTTTGGTAACTAAATAATTTTGCGTTTGCATTGTTGTAATACCAAACATAATACTATCAGCACCTTTTTTAACTGGCATTATGTTTATACCAAATCGCCTTATCTCTTCAATTGATTTTGGCTCTGCTGAATCAGCGTAAACAAATGTGTTTTTAGGCAACATCCTTGCAATATCACTATTAATCATCCCAGTACGATAGCAAACCTCATTTATTATACGTTTATCATTGTACTTATAGATTTCTACTATTGCAGTTGGATCGTTGGAGTAACCAAAATCTAAGCCAATCCCTAAAAGTCTTGCATCGCTTGGAATACTATCAATTGTTAGCCAATTATCAAAGATAACTCCATCTAAATTACCAACTAAACCTAATCCGTACACTTTCCACTTGTTGGACCAGTATTTATTTTTTATGTTGTCTGTATCAAATAGTGTTGCTTGTGGTCTGCTTGTATCGTGAAAGCCTTTATTTTTGTAGTCTAATATACTTCTAACCTCGCTTTCTGATAGATACTCATTATCCTCAAATGTTAAGGTAATAAAGTTCTTGTCGTTTATGTACTCATCACCCCAAAATAAGCTATCTGGATTGTAGTCAATAATCGTTAAACCAGCACGAGATATAAATTGTACTGCAGTATCAACATCCATTTTATCAGCCTCATTAATGTATAAAATATCACGTCTAAATCCTTTACCTACATCATTAACATCAGCACCAAGAAAGTCTAAATAAGAACCATTAAAAAACTCGTGCTTACTTTCTGATCTATTGAAATCAAAATCTGATTGAAATATACCCCAATCTTTGCAAATCTTTTTATAATCCCTTATAACTGTTCTTTTCATCTTACTCAATTCAGATGATAAGATAGTTGCCTCTTTAGTTGAGGAACACAAAGAACGTATTAATAATTGAATAATACTTACAGTTTTTGATGCACCTTGACCACCACGTATTACAAATACATTCTCCTGTGGATTGTTAAGTATTAAATCTTTTATTTTATAAAATGCCTTTGTATAAAGGTATTTATTACCTGTTGCCAATATCCTCCGTTTTAGGAATATTTAAACCTCCACTTATTTCTGTTGATGTCCGTTCTGTTAAGTTGTTTAGCCTTGCAGTTATGCTTTGACTGTAAACCATTGCCATCCCTCCTAATATCTGATCTTGTCTAATTTCTTGCCTAATACGTGATGAGATGGGGATATAGTCTTTAAATGATTTATTCTTAGTTTCAAAATAATTAGTTAAATCTGGATAAGTTACCTTAGTGTGATCCATTACATAACATTCAAATCCTACCATAGTTAAAGGCTTTTCTCTTTTCTCATAAGTAGATTGTCCATCCTTACCTACAAAAACGTGCTTTAGTATAGGATTTTCTTTTGTTTCCTTTTTATAGCCACAAAACAACTCCCATAGCTTTTCTGGTGTTTCTATATATTTTTTCCCCATTATTTAGAATGGTTATTATACAATTTATGTAATTTATTTTTAATAATTAAAGAGTTTATGTAAAGTTACATAAAAATACATTATGTATTACATAATTGTTTCTCAAAGTTATTAACAGGTTTATTTTTTTTTTGGAT
>Ga0209336_10001055_pt1 | contig 13509 bp, 12 predicted proteins | sample LinPmetageLP32_FD_184042 | JGI IMG/M metagenome (GOLD analysis project Ga0209336, IMG submission 184042) | Marine viral communities from the Pacific Ocean - LP-32 (SPAdes) (version 2) | ecosystem: Environmental > Aquatic > Marine > Oceanic | place: Pacific Ocean | collected 2009-08-23 | reverse complement strand
GGATATACAGCTACTACAAGCGGAAACAATACTACTGTAGGTTATCAAACATTAAAAACTAGCACAGGTTCAGATAATACTTCTTTAGGCTACCAAGCTGCTACTGCTGTAACGACTTCAAGTAACGGCGTTTATATTGGTAGCGAAGTTGCATTAATAGCTACAACAGGTGTTCCAAATAGTGTTCTTATTGGCTCTAATGTTCAAAGAAGTTCTGCAGGCGCATCAGAGAGTGTTATTATAGGTAGCGGAGCTGGCGAAAGCGCTCCTGGCGATAGTGTTGTATCCATAGGATACAACGTAGGAAGATCTAATACATCTTTTGGATTTGTTTCAATAGGTGCTTTTGCAGGATTTTCACAAACCTCAGGCACAGGTAATATAAATATAGGTTATAACGCAGGTCAAAACAACTTAACAGGCGCAAGTAGACTTTGTGTAGGTTACCAATCAGGGCGTCAAAACACAGGTGCGAATAACACTTTTGTTGGTTTTGAAGCAGGGCTTGGCGCGCCTGGTTCAAGTTCAGGAGGTAACAATACTTGTATTGGTAAAAGTTCTGGTGCTTCTATAACAAGTGGGGGCAATAATGTTGTTATAGGGTTTGAAGCTATGGATGCAAATACTGATGGCGATGACAATGTTGCTATTGGTGCAAATGCTTTAGGCGCTGCAACAAGCGATGGTAGATCAGTAGCGATTGGAACTAATGCATTGCTTCTACAAAATCAAACTTTTAGCCCTATGAACACTGCGGTAGGATATGCCGCAGATGACGGTAATGTAACTGGAAACACAAGAACTTGTATAGGTGCTGCAACTGGTGGTGGTGCAACTGGAGATAATATAACTAATTTAGGATATGCTGCAAATCCTAGCAGCAGTTCTGTTAGTAATGAAATAACATTAGGTAATACAAGCGTTACAACTTTAAGATGTCAAGTAACAAGCATTACAGCTATATCTGATGAAAGAGATAAAACAAATATTGAAGACTTACCTTACGGATTAGATTTTGTAAACTCTTTAAAGCCTAGAAAATTTGTTTGGGATCATAGAGCAGAAACCGACAAAGATGGAAAAGAATTTTATAGTTCTAGAAAAGGTACTAAAGATATAGGTTTTATTGCTCAAGAATTACAAGAAGTAGATGATGAAAATTTAGGACTTGTTTATGATAGCAACCCTGACAGATTAGAAGCGAGTTATGGTAGACTAATACCCGTGCTTGTACAAGCAATAAAAGAATTAAAAGCAGAAGTAGAATTATTAAAAAATAAATAATGTATAAAAACACAATTACATCAGATAACACCCCGGACAGCCACAAAGCTGTTGTTGTAAATCAAGTTGATGGTCAGCTAGCAGAAGCTGCAGATGAAGAAACTTCAGCTGAGCAATTGCAAGTTCTTAAAGATCACTTTGCTTGGTTACTATCAAACGACTTTTATAAAGACGAATGTAGCGCTGAGCAAGTAACTGGTATGGAATCATATTTACCAGCTGATTACGCAGACGAATACGAAGATTTACCAGAGTAGAAAAGTAAAATATAGTGTAACTATATTATTATAAATTAATTAAATTAAATCAAATGGCAAAAATTACTGATAAACAATTAGAAACCTTACAAGGTCACAATACTAAACTAAGTGAAATAATTACTCAGATAGGTGTTTTGGAATCAAACAAACACGCGTTACTACACGAAATAGCTGGGGTAAATAAAGACTTAGAAGAGTTTAAAAAAGATCTTGAAGGAGAATACGGAGCAATCAATATTGATATGTCTACAGGAGAATATACTATCATCGAAAAAGAAGATGAAGATGATAGCGATCTAGCTGTAGTTAAAGCAGAAGACTAAAATGGATTCTGTTATAAGAAAGATCAGTATTGGTTCTGATTATAAAAATGATGCTATGCACTACTCTGTAGGTCAACAAGTTTATGGTGGCCACGAGATTGCATATATTTTATTTGATGATCAAGATAGTTCTTATAATATTCATATAAAGAAAAACAACGAGGTATTGCCGTGGAAGAAATTTAATTCTCACATGGCAGTATCTGTTGAGTATGATTTAGAATATTAATGAAGAGTGTATATGATTTTATCATAAAGCCAGTTGGTAAGGTTTATGATAATTCTATAGACGTAGATGGCAAAGAGCTTTTACTAAATAGTAGTATTGAAAAACATAAGTTTGTAAACAATAAAGCTATTGTAGTTTCAACGCCACTTGCTTTTGATACGCCTATAGAAGAAGGAGATGAAATTATAGTTCATCATAATATCTTTAGAAGGTATTATAACATGAAAGGTAAAGAAGTTAACAGTAGTAAGTTTTTTAAAAACGATCTTTACTTTTGTCAAATAGATCAAATATATTTATATAAAAAAATATACAAATGGTATGCGTTTGCTGATAGATGCTTTGCTATGCCACTTGAAAATAATAACGATCTAGAGCTCGATAAAGAGCAAAAGCTTATTGGTGTACTAAAGTATGGTAATAAGTCCTTAGAAGCTAAAGGAATAAACGAGGGAGATACTATAGGGTTTACACCTAACAGTGAGTTTGAGTTTATTATAAATGACCAGCGGCTTTATTGTATGAAATCAAATGATATTGTAATTAAGTATGAGCACCAAGAAAACCAAGTTGAATATAATCCAAGCTGGGCAAAAAGCAGTTGAGGAATTAATTAAGGTAGCTAAAGAACCTATTGTAGATTCAGATGATGACATCTCGGCTGATCGTTTAAAGAACGCGGCTGCAACAAAAAAGTTAGCTATATTCGATGCGTTTGAAATACTTAACCGCATTGAAGAAGAAAAAAGTATGCTTGAGGATAAATCAGGTGATAGCAAACAAAAATCCTTTCAGGGTTTTGCAGAGGGTAGATCTAAGTAATGTACAAGCAAAATTTATTTACTGTACTTACAGATCACGTAAAACCTCACGTGCTTAAAAGAAATAACAAAAGCAAAAAGTGGGAGTACGGTTATAACAAAGAACACGACATAGTCGTTATAAGTAAGACTGGTCAAATAGGTGATGTGTATGAAATACAAAACCTTAAAATAGCATTACCACCTTTTAAAGGTAAACTAAATAAGGATAAAGACAAATGGTCTAGAGAAGAATATCCTAAAGAATTAAATAAAATAAAAAGTGTATTTGAGTGGAATAAATACCCGGAGCACTTTAAAGAAAGATGGTATGAGTATATTGACGAAGAGTTTAAACGCCGCGACGAAGGCCATTGGTTCAATAACAAAGGTGTTGCTACTTATCTTACTGGCACTCACTACATGTACTTGCAGTGGAGTAAGATTGATGTTGGGGCAGCAGACTTTAGGGAGTCAAACAGATTATTCTTTATATTCTGGGAAGCTTGCAAAGCAGACACAAGATGCTATGGTATGTGCTACCTCAAAAACAGACGGTCCGGCTTTAGCTTCATGGCATCAGGGGAAACTGTTAACCTTGCAACAATATCAAGCGATGCAAGATTCGGCATCTTATCAAAATCAGGGGCTGATGCTAAAAAAATGTTTACCGACAAGGTAGTACCAATATCAATTAACTACCCTTTCTTTTTTAAACCAATACAAGACGGTATGGACCGGCCTAAAACAGAGCTTGCTTACAGAGTACCAGCGTCAAAGCTAACTCGTAGAAAGCTAGATCAGGGTGAAACACCTGACGAAGTTGTAGGGCTTGATACTACTATTGACTGGAAAAATACAGGTGATAACAGCTATGATGGTGAAAAACTAAAGCTGCTTGTGCATGATGAATCAGGTAAATGGGAAAGACCTGATAACATACTAAACAACTGGAGGGTTACAAAAACTACCCTTAGATTAGGTAGCAGGGTTGTAGGTAAGTGTATGATGGGTTCAACAAGTAACTCTCTTGATAAAGGTGGGGGTAATTTTAAAAAATTGTACTATGCATCAGATGCTACCAAAAGAAACCGCAACGGACAAACTAGCTCAGGATTATATTCTTTGTTCATACCTATGGAATGGAACTACGAAGGATTCATTGATACTTATGGACACCCTGTCTTTGATACGCCGGCAAAATCGGTTGAAGGATCAGATGGGTTACAAGTTGAAGTAGGTGTTATAAACCACTGGGAAAACGAAGTTGATGGTTTAAAAGGTGATCAAGACAGTTTAAACGAATACTACCGCCAGTTTCCTAGAACTGAGCAGCATGCTTTTAGAGATGAAACGAAAGAGTCTTTATTTAATCTAACTAAGATATACGAGCAGATAGATTATAATGAAGAATCTGATAACTCTAAATTAGTAACAAGAGGAAATTTTATGTGGAGCGAAGGTGTTAAAGATACTATAGTAAACTTTATACCTAGTACCAATGGAAGGTTTTTAGTTTCATGGGTACCACCTGCAGAATTACAAAATCGTGTAATAATAAAAAATGGAGTTAAACACCCTGGTAATGAACATTGCGGTGCTTTTGGTTGTGACTCTTATGATATATCAGGAACAGTAGACAACAGAGGTTCTAAAGGTGCTTTGCACGGTCTTACTAAATTCAGTATGGAAAACGTTCCGGTTAATATGTTTTTCTTAGAATATATATCAAGACCTCCAACAGCTGAGATATTCTTTGAAGATGTACTTATGGCATTACACTTTTACGGTATGCCAATACTTGCAGAGAATAATAAACCTAGGCTTTTATATTATTTAAAACGTAGAGGTTATAGAGCTTTCTCAATGAACAGACCGGATAAATTAAAACTTTCTGTTGCAGAAAGAGAGATAGGCGGAATACCTAACTCATCAGAAGATATTAAGCAAGCTCACGCTGCTGCTATTGAATCTTACATAGAAGATCACGTTGGGCTTAAAGAAACTATGTACGGTAACATGTACTTTCAAGAAACGTTAGAAGACTGGTCTAAGTTTAATATAAACAATAGAACTAAGCACGATGCTTCTATTAGTTCAGGCCTAGCAATAATGGCTTGCAATAAAAATAGGTATACACCTGTAAACGTAGTTAAAAAAAATGTTGTTCCTTTGGGCTTCAAGAAGTTTGATAACCAAGGTAGTATTTCAAAAATAATAAAATAGATGATTTATACTAATTCTAGTAGCACTTTTCCAAGTCAGGTAGTACCAGACGCAGAGAAAAAGACTTATGAATATGGTTTAGCCGTAGCAAAAGCTGTGGAAGACGAATGGTTTAGAGGAGACAGAGGAACTTTAAATGGCGGTAGGTTTGGAACAAACTGGACTAGGTTTAATGATTTAAGACTTTACGCTAGAGGAGAACAAAGTGTAGCAAAATACAAAGATGAATTATCTACTAATGGTGATTTATCTTACCTTAATTTAGACTGGAAACCAGTGGCTGTATTATCTAAATTTGTAGATATTGTAGTTAACGGTATGACAGACAAAGGTTATAAAATAAAATCTTTCGCTACAGATCCTTTTGCTGTAAAACAAAGAACAGATCACGCTACTGCTATTGCAGAAGATGCTTTTGCTGCTGAAATAATTCAAAAAGCAAAGCAAAATGCTGGTGTAGATTTAAAAAGAACCAACATAGCTGAAGATCAATTACCTAAGACTAAAGAAGAGTTAGAACTTCACATGCAGCTTTCTTACAAACAAGCTATAGAAATAGCCGAAGAAGAGCTTATTGAAAATGTTTTTAATTATAATAAATACACAGAAGTTAAAAAACGCTTGGCACAAGATTTAGTAATATTAGGTATTGGTGCTACAAAAACTAATTTCAATTTAGCAAGCGGTATTACAGTTGATTATGTTGATCCTGCAAATTTAGTTTATTCTTACAGCGACGATCCTAACTTTGAAGATATATACTACGTAGGTGAAGTTAAAAGTTTATCTCTTGAAGAAATTAAAAAACAATTTCCTTACTTAACTCAATCAGAGTTAGAAGAAATACAAGAATATTCAGGTAATAATAATTATAGAAGTAATTTTTATAATTATGATTACGACAGAAACTTAATACAAGTATTATATTTTGAATACAAAACTTATCAAAATCAAGTATTTAAAATAAAACAAACAGATCAAGGTCTTGAAAAAGCTCTTGAAAAAGATGATTCGTTTGATCCGCCTGAAACTGACAACTTTAACAAAGTGCACAGGGCTATAGAGGTTTTATATAGTGGCGCTAAAATACTTGGCCACGAAAAAATGCTTAAATGGGAGCTTGCTGAAAACATGACTAGGCCTTATAGCAATCAGACTAAAGTGCAAATGAATTATAGTATCTCTGCGCCTAGAATGTATAAAGGTCGTATAGAAAGTATTGTGAGTAAGTGTGTTAGCTTTGCTGATATGATACAGCTAACGCATTTAAAATTACAGCAAGTACTATCACGCGTGGTACCAGATGGTGTTTATGTAGATGTAGATGGGTTAGCAGAGGTTGATCTTGGTAATGGTACTAATTACAATCCAGCGGAGGCTTTAAACATGTATTTCCAAACTGGTAGTATAGTTGGTAGAAGCTTAACCCAAGACGGCGATCCTAACAGAGGTAAAGTACCTATTCAAGAGCTGCAAACATCTTCAGGTATGGCTAAGATACAAGCGCTCATACAAACGTATCAGTATTATTTGCAAATGATTAGAGACGTGACTGGGCTTAACGAAGCTAGAGACGGTAGTCAACCAGCTAAAGATTCATTAGTAGGCTTACAAAAATTAGCCGCAGCTGCTTCTAATACAGCGACTAAACATGTGTTACAGTCTTTAATGTATTTAACAGTTCGTAATGCTGAAAACATAAGTTTAAAAGCAGCTGATATGTTAAGCTTTCCTTTACTTAAAAATTCACTTATGAATAGTATAAGTACTTTTAACGTAAATACTTTAGAGCAAATAGAAACTTTAAACCTTCATGATTTTGGTATATTTTTAGAGCTAGAACCTGAACAAGAAGATAAACAAAATTTAGAGCGTAATTTACAAATAGCGTTGCAAAACGGGGGTGTTGATCTTGAAGATGTTATAGATATTAGAGAAATATCTAATATTAAACTTGCAAATCAAATGCTTAAAATAAAACGCAAGCAAAAGCAACAACGCGATCAGCAAATTGCTCAAGCAAACATACAAGCGCAAGCTCAAGCCAACGCTCAAACAGCTGAACAGGCGGCTTTAGCAGAGATGCAAAAACAACAATCGTTAGCTGAAACAGAATTACAAATAGAGCAGGGTAAGTCTCAATTTAAAATTCAGCAAATGCAAACAGAAGCTGAAATAAAGAAACAGTTAATGGCGGAAAAATTTAACTACGACATGCAATTAGCTAAATTAGATGTTGATACTCAAAAACAAAAAGAGCAAGATATAGAAGATCGTAAAGACGAGCGCGCTAGAATTATAGGTACGCAGCAATCAGAAATGATTTCACAGCGTCAAAACGATGAACTACCTAAAAACTTTGAGTCATCTGGATTTGACTCACTAGGAGGATTTGGACTTGAACAGTTTGAACCTCGTTGAAAATAAAATCCTTTAATTTTATATTATTATATTATGTCAGAAGAAATAAAACAAGAAGGAGAGTTTAAAATAAAAACTCCTTCTAAGCCTAAAAATTTAGGTGATAATACGGGTGAACCTATTAAAGTAAATATTAAAGAACCTTTAATAGATATTGAACCAGATGTTAAAAAAGTAGTAATCAAAAAAGAAGATACTGATGCCGTTCAAACACAAGAGACAAATGATAGCGATGCTATTGTCGAAGAGTCCAAAGACAGTGGCAACAGCGAAGAAGTGGTTGAAGAAGTACGGACCTCCGACGAAGAAGTAGCATCTCCTTTAACTGTTATTGAAGATACTGAAGAAGAGGAAAAACAACCTGAAGCAACTAAAGAAGTAGAGCAAGCTATACAAGAGCAAAGAGTTCTACCTGAAAATATTGAAAAGCTAGTTTCTTTTATGGAAGAGACTGGTGGAACTGTAGAAGACTATGTTAGGCTTAATGCAGATTATACCAATGTTGATAGTACATCTTTAATTAGAGAATATTATAAACAAACTAAACCACATTTAGATTCTGAAGATGTAAGTCTTTTATTAGAAGACTTTGATTATGATGAAGATATAGATGAACCAAAAGATATACGCAAAAAGAAAATTGCGTTTAAAGAGGAGGTTGCTAAAGCAAAAAACTTTCTTGAAGGTTTAAAGAGTAAATACTACGACGAGATCAAGTTGAGACCGGGCGTAACTCAAGACCAACAGAAAGCTACAGACTTTTTTAACCGATACAACGAAGAGCAAGAAGCTGTGCAAGTAAAGCATAAGGACTTTATAAGCCGTACTAAAAATTTATTAAATAATGATTTCGAAGGTTTCGATTTTAAAGTTAGTGATAAAAAATTTAGGTATGGTATTAAAAATCCAACACAGGTAGCTGAGGCACAATCTGATATTACAAACTTCATTAAGACGTTCTTAAATGATAAAAATGAAATAACAGATGCTAAAGGTTACCACAAAGCTTTATACGCAGCGCGAAACGCTGATACTATAGCACAACATTTTTATGAGCAAGGCAAGGCCGATGCAGTTAAAGATGTTATGGCTAAATCTAAAAACATAAGTAATGAACCTAGGCAAACTGCTTCTGGTGATGTATTTGTTAATGGGTTAAAAGTAAAAGCGATTAGCGGTCTTGATTCTTCAAAATTAAAAATCAAAACTAAAAAATTTAACTAACTAAATAATAAATTATGGCTTTAACTCCACAATTTGGGTCATTGATCCCATCTCAAACACAGGAGCTACTGAATAGCAACTACCTACAATTTAATGGTGGTGCTTTAGCAGGAGATTCAAACTCTTTTGCTCAGCAGTATCTACCTGAGATTTACGAACAAGAAGTAGAGCGTTACGGTAACCGTACGATTTCTGGCTTTTTAAGAATGGTTGGCGCTGAAATGCCAATGACTTCTGATCAAGTAATTTGGTCTGAACAAAATAGATTACATATATCTTATGATAACTGTACTTTTGCAGCTGGTGTAATTACAGTTGCTCCTGCGGCTGGATTTCCTGGTACTCAAAACGTTATATCAGTAAATGATACTGTTGTTCTTTTAGATACCGCTACAGGTGCTGAAGAAAAAGGTATTGTTACTGCTAGCGTATTAGGTAGTGCCGCTGCTGCTGGTACAATTGCTGTTGCTGGTTTTGGTGGAGCTGCTGTTGTAGGTGGTGCTGCTTTAACAAGTGGTAGTATCAAGGTATTTGTATATGGTTCTTCTTATGCTAAGGGAACATCTATGGTAAACGGTGGTACTGTTGCTGCTGGTACTCAGCCTAGAACTTCTATAGAACCTCAACTAACTCAATTTTCTAATTCACCAATTATCCTAAGAAATCAATACGTAGTATCTGGTTCTGACATGGCTCAAATTGGATGGGTAGAGGTTGCGACTGAAGATGGTACTTCTGGATATCTATGGTATTTAAAATCTGAATCTGAAACTAGATTACGTTTTGAAGATTACTTAGAAATGAGTATGATTGAAAGCGAATACAACCAAGCCGCTGTTGGCGCTGGTGTAGGAAGTGGTCTTGTTCCTGGTTCTGAAGGTTTGTTTGCTGCTATTCAATCTCGTGGTAACGTAGAAGTAGGATTTACTGCTGCTGCTGGTCTTGATGAGTTTGATGCTATTCTTAAAAACCTAGACACTCAAGGTGCTATTGAAGAAAACATGTTGTTCTTACAACGTCAGACTTCACTTGACTTTGATGACATGCTAGCTGCTATTTCAGCTGGTTCTGCTGGTGGTACTGCATTTGGTCTTTTCGAAAACTCTGAAGAAATGGCATTGAACTTAGGATTCTCTGGATTCCGTAGAGGTTCTTACGATTTCTATAAGACTGATTGGAAATATCTAAATGACGCTTCTACTCGTGGTGGTGTTACAGGAGTAAATTCTGTTGAAGGTGTATTAATACCTGCTGGAACTTCTACTGTTTACGATCAAGTATTAGGATCTAACATCCGTCGCCCATTCTTACACGTACGATATAGAGCATCACAAAGTGATGACCGTCGTATGAAGTCTTGGTTGACTGGTTCTGCTGGTGGTGCATTTACTTCAACTCTTGATGCAATGGAAGTAAACTTCCTATCTGAAAGATGTTTAGTAACTCAAGCTGCTAACAACTTTGTATTATTCAAAGGAGTGTAATCACTCATTAATATCTAGGGCTGCTTAATTGCGGCCCTAAGATATTATTTTTTTTAATTATTTAATTTTATTATATCATGGCTAAAGAAGCTAAAGCAGTAGAAACAACTGAGGTTGCACCTCAAAAAACAGTTAAGGCTAAAACTGTAGAACAAAAGCCAAGCAAACCTGAGTGGGAAATTAAAGATAGAGTTTATTATTTAACAGGTAAAAAATCTCCATTAACTCTTACTATTCCAGGTAAGCACACTAGAAAACACGCGTTACTATATTTTGATTCTGCAACAGGTAAGCAAAGAGAAATTAGATACGCAACAAACCAAGACTCGCCACTTGTTGATGAGCAAAAAGGTGAGTGCACAATGGGTCATATTAGATTTTATGACGGCACTTTAACTGTATCAAAAGAAAAACAAAACTTACAAAAGCTATTATCTTTATATCACCCTTTAAAAGGTAAGCTATACGAAGAGTTTAGCGCTAAAGAAGAGGCTGTAGATCAATTAGAAATATTAGACTTACAAATAGATGCTTTAAACGCTGCAAGAACTATGGATATAGATCAGGCTGAAGCTATCTTAAGAGTTGAGATTGGTTCTAAGGTATCTAAGATGAGTTCTAAAGAACTTAAAAGAGATTTGCTTCTATTTGCTAGAAGTAATCCTGAGTTGTTTATTAGTTTAGCTAATGACGACAACGTACAATTACGTAATGTAGCTATTGTAGCTGCAGAAAACGGAGTTATTGCTTTATCACAAGATCAAAGAACATTTACTTGGGGAAGCAATGGAAGAAAACTAATGAACGTACCGTTTGATGAAAACCCATACTCAGCAATGGCTGCATGGTTTAAAACAGACGAAGGCGTAGAAGTTTATAAATCAATAGAGAAAAAACTTCTCTAACGTGTAATAATATATCAGGGCGTGTAATGCGCCCTGTATATAAATAAAAAAATCAATGGCAATAAACGTAAATACTGTTTACACAACGGTGTTGTCTATTCTTAACAAAGAACAACGAGGCTATATAACACCAGAAGAGTTCAATAAGTTAGGCACACAGGTACAGTTAGAAATTTTTGAAAACTATTTTGAAGATCTCAACCAGCAATTACGAGTGCCACAAGCTGATAGCGAATATGCTAACAGACAAAAAAATATTGACAACTGTATATCTATATTTAAAACTATAGGTAATACTACATATGTGCAAACTGGTTCTGCAACAGCTTTAGCTATAACTGCTGCTGGTACTGGCTATACAGATTCACTAACAGGAGTTGCTACTACATATGCTGGTAGTGGTACAGGTTTAACGGTTAGTGTTTTGGCAAACGCAGGTGCTGTAACTAACGTACAAATAGAAAATCCAGGTAGCGGTTATACAAGTGGTGATGTTGTAACTATATCAGCCGGTAATAATAACGCTACTTTAACGCTCACGGTTAGTAATAGTCCAGCATATTTTTTACCACCTTCTGATCTACATAGAATAGGCACGGTTATATACAAAGATGAAAAAGAATTACAACGTGTAGAGCGTAACGAATTTTTAAATATTAATCTTTCTCCACTTACAAAACCCACAACACAATTCCCTGTTTATTTATATGACCAAGTTGTTCAAGGAACTGGCGGCGCTAACACAGGCGAAACACATATATTTGTAAAACCAACAACGATTGTTGCTGCTGCAGATATAACAGTTAGTTATATACGTAAACCTGCTGATGTAGCTTGGGGTTTTATAGGGTTAAATGGTCAAAATCCTTGGATTTCAGGCCCTTATATATATAACCAAGCAACTTCTACTCAATTTGAGCTAGACGATACAGAGCAAACCGAAGTTATATTACGTATACTTGCTTATGCTGGTGTTGTAATTAGAGATCCGCAGATAGTTCAAGCAGCTTCTCAAGCAGTTCAATCAGAAGAAGTAAACTCAAAAAGCTAACACATGGCAATGATGCAAGAAAACAATAGACAATATTACGAAGGTGCTCAGGGTTTTATAAGTGCTGGTGGAGCTGGACAGATCTTTACTACAACCTTTAATACTGATTTAATTTTTAAAGCATTTGCACCTACATCTGCAAATTACGCTTTAAATAATTTTAAATTATATACTAGCCCGTCAGGTATTTCTGGAACTTTTACAGAATATATAAGCGCATACACAGTTGTTGATAATAAAATTACTATTACTGGTGCAGTCGCAGCTAACACAGTTATTGTAGTGCAACTTAAAAAATTAGATGGTGGTAACTACGGTGCTACTGTTGCTGACAAAGCTTATGGCACAGTTGTAGAAGACAATTATGGTTCTTATTCTTATATAAAAATAGGTGATATAGTAAACAACTTTTTAGTAGCTTACATAGGAGCTGGTAAACTTGTATTAGATGTAAAAAGAACTGATGTAATATTTCACGCTAAAAGAGCGTTGCAAGAATTTAGTTATGATACACTAAGAAGTAAAAAATCACAAGAACTTACAGTTCCTAAAAACTTAAGCGTGGTACTTCCGCAAGACTACGTAAACTATGTAAACATATATTGGGTAGACCAAGCAGGTCGTCAGCATATTATAATGCCGACAAATAATCTTCATCAAAGCCCAACAGAACTTCCAATACAAGATAACAAAGGTGTACCTATACAAGATAGCTTTGATAACAATATAGAATCAGCTAACTCTATAATAGACGATAGATGGGCTAAAAACAATTTAATAAATTTAAATAATAATTTTTTAAATTCTTTTGCCGCTGCTGAGTTTTATAACGACTACATTGGTATGTTTGGCTATGGTAGGCAATACGGTCTTGATCCTCAGTACGCTAATGCTAATGGTTATTTTAATATCAATAATAGAACGAATAAAATATCTTTTTCTAATAACTTAGTTGATAAAATAATAAACTTAGAATATATATCAGATGGTCTTTCTAGCGATTTAGATACTGAAGTACCTAAAATGGCAGAAGAAGCTATGTATGCTTACATACTGCATGCTATAATTTCTACAAGAGCAAATCAACCTGAGTATGTAGTACAAAGACTTAAAAAAGAAAAGTCCGCAAAACTTCGTAATGCTAAAATACGTTTATCTAATATTAAACTAAACGAGTTTGTGCAAGTTACGCGTGGTAAATCTAAATGGATAAAACACTAGAATTAAATGCCAGATATTCAAAATAATTTTGTACAGTCTAAAATGAATCAAGATCTTGATGATCGATTGATTCCACCAGGC
>Ga0209336_10001048_pt1 | contig 13561 bp, 15 predicted proteins | sample LinPmetageLP32_FD_184042 | JGI IMG/M metagenome (GOLD analysis project Ga0209336, IMG submission 184042) | Marine viral communities from the Pacific Ocean - LP-32 (SPAdes) (version 2) | ecosystem: Environmental > Aquatic > Marine > Oceanic | place: Pacific Ocean | collected 2009-08-23 | reverse complement strand
ACACTTTTAATAATCACCGATTTCTATTATTTTACTTTTACTTTCATCATCTGGCGTGGGTTTTCTATACTTTTTATCACTAACTTTTTTTTTAATACCTTCAAATATGAATTTAGGATTAATGGGTTTTGTGCTTTCTTTAATTTTCTTTTCTGCTTTATCATCTACTTTTTTTAATGAGTTATTCTTTAATTTAGTGCTTTCCACTAATTCATCTTTATTTTGCAATGTTTTAAACATACTTTTAATATAATAAAATATAAAAATAAAATATATTTTATTACATTATATATAATGTCTTTAATTAATCTAGCATCAAAGAGTAAGAATGAAACATTAGAACAATCACCATTTGACTTTAAAAATCACTTTCCACAACCTATAGTAATTAAACCGAATAGTCAAGTGTGCTTAAATCACTTTTATCATTTTAGAGATGATGGATATTATAGAATAACTAATGAAAATAATGTGATAGCATTTATGATTTCTAATTTTAGAAATAATAGTGATTATAGATATGCTCGTGTTAGTTCTGGTAGATACGAAGGAATAGAACTAGCAACCGCAATTGCTTCTGCTATGAATAATGCTTTATTACAAGAAAACTATACGTGGTCATGTGTTTTTACTGCTGGTAATCCTAATGCTAATCCAGTTACAGAAGATCTATTTACTATTACTTATGCTAATGTTACTACACCAGCAAATCCAAAGGGGGGTGAATGGTCATCAATTGTTAATAGTAATTCTACAGCACAAATGGGTATATTAAATAATGATACTGATAATAATAATTCAAGATTATCACATACTAGAACTGGTCGTGCTTCTGCTATCCTAGAAAAGGGTATTAGATTACACGAAGGAAACGCAACATTTTTAGGATTTGGATTAGAAGGTGAAGGGACTTCTTTTAGTAATGCTTTTAGACCACATATAGCAACTTGTGGTTTAGTTCGTCATACCTTATCAAGTCCATCTAATGCTAACCCATTTATTAATTTTAATCCATTCCAAGGTGATATTTTAGTTGATATAGGAATTAATGTAGATGATGGACAATATAAATTAGTAATTTCTAATTTAGTTCAAAGACAAGGTGGGGGCGGTATTTCAGCACCTAATGGAAGAAAACAAGAAGAAAGAAGAGTTATAGATGCTGTAGATTTAGATGCTTTGTTTGATACTACTGATAGGTTTGGTTTCCAGTTTTTAAGAACCAGTGCAACTACACAAAGGGGTCACGATTTCGTGGTTAAAATGTTAAAATCTACAGACGGCACTACATATAGTGATATGGCGGACGGTGTAGGGGGTAATAATGCTTTAGATGGAAGACCAAATATTTATTCACAGACTATAAACGGTGTAGCATATACTTCATTAATTTATACTACTAAAGGTATTCCAAATGGTGCTGGTGGTGTTATAGATAATCCTAATACTGGAAAAACTACAGCATCTGTTAATCGTGGAATTGTTAAATATGCTCCATTTCACCCATTTTTATCATTAGATCAAAATTCAGCATATATAACTGGGACAGAATTACACAATCAATCAATAACATTACAGACAGAAGCAGAAAATAATACTAATACTGGGGCAGTTGCTGATAGTGTTTATGTAATGAAAATTATTAATCACACTACTAATGGTTATGATTATAAAATGACTATTGAAACAGCAGAAACTACACCACTTGCTGGGAACGGTTCAGCACAAGCAGACGGAATGGTATTAAAACAGAAACAAGATGACCCATTAGAATTTGATGTATATTTAAATGATACTGTAGCAATTATAGGGGCAACTGCTATTGGTGAAATGACTTATGACCCATTCACAGATAATGGTATATATCAGTTTTCTTTAACTAGTGGTTTTACATTAAATCCATTAGGATTTAAAGGTAGTGCTGTTGCTCTTCCTAAATCAACACCACTCACTGTTGGGTGTAATGGAAAATATAACCAGATAGGAAATAAACCCACTTTATATACTGGTGAAGTTTTAGATATGAATAAACACGCTAACGCTATACATGACGAAACATTACACGCTGTTAATATTGAACCTACTGCTGGTGTTTCTCTGGGTGCTGACCTACCACTTGCTTCTACGTTACTATTAGGAAGACTTACACAAGATGATATAGATGATAATGACCAAAACCCAGCACGACTTGATACTAATACACGTGGTGGTTCAATTGGTTCTACTATTGGTTATGGTGAAAATGTATTACAAAATGATAATGCTACTTTTAATTTCGTAGGTAATATAGCACCTATTAAACTTGCTGGTGATGATACATTACATATTAGTATTCCAGAATTAACTGGTATTAAATCTATGGAAGGTGAAAATGAAAATATAGGTAAAACAATTAAAGTAATTCCTAAATCTGTTTTTAGTAAAAGTGATGATAATGAAGCATTAACTTATGATGCAAACTATGAAGATTGGATAGATATTAATAATGGTGAAGCACTTTATTTAAATGAACTTTCATTACAAGTAAGAAAACCAGATATGACTATGGCGACTTCATTACAACCTACTACACGTGCTTCTATAAAAATACGTGAAGATCCTAATAAACAAGCAGAAAGATTACAAGCACAGATGATAGAAAAAATGGGTTTAATGATGACCCAAAAACAGAATACTAATAATGAATTAGAAGCAAATAAAACATATACATAATAAATAAAAAATAAAAAAATTGATTAATTGATTTAAAGATATATTACATTATATTATATATTGTATAATGCGTTCTTCTAATAAATCATTTTATCATTACACTATTACACCATTTAATGCTGAAACTAATACGTTTGGTCAAAAAGAATATTATTTTACGTGGAAAGATATTAAAGAAAAATATGATATTTCCAGACAGACTATTTACCGAATTTTAAAAAATCCAGAAGTTAATACACGTTTTAAACACTTAATAGAAAAAACATTTATTCACGTGAAATCAATTCAATATTTAGATTAATCTTTTATAAACTTTTTTTTAATTCATTTAAACATTATATAATATATTACATTATAATATATAATGACTAAAACTATTTATTTAAAAAATGAAAATGATGCTGATGATGATTGGTGGAAAAATAAGATTTTAAAACCAATTTTAGATATGGAAAACTTCATTAAAGGCGGTGTAATTAAAAAGAATGGTTGTTATTATCCACGTTTAATGGAAACAAATAAAAGGGGGTTACACGCCTTTAATGAAGTTCATAATACATATTTTAAAGATATTGATAAAGATTTTATTTTAATTTTATGTAAATTTAAAGTATCACCACAAGTTAATATAAATACATTAATTATTACTTATGAAGGTAATACACACCATTTAGAAAACTATTTAGAAAAATATAAAATAATTAAAAGTGAAACACCATTTAATGCTATTGTAAATGATTTAAATATTATGTCTTCTAATGATAAATTAGAACAGATTGAAAATATGATAGAAAATTTAGAATTTACCCCATACGAATATTCAGTATTAATTAATCGGTGTTCTTCTGTTTTGGCGGAATACCACAAATAAAATTAGTATATTTATTAATAAAATCTAAAATACTTTTTCTTTTATCTTCAATACTACATTCTACTTCTTCTAAACATTCTGTATATAGTTCAGTTGCTTTAATAATTTCTACTTTTTGTTCTTTTGTTAATTTCATAATATGTATATATTATTAGATTACATTTTTTCTTCTTCCATTTTCTTTTTTTCTTTCTTTGCTCCTTTCTTAACTGGTTTCTTTTTCTCATCTTTCTTTGCACCCTTACCTTTATAAGATGCTTTTGCTTTGCTCATCGCTTCTTTATAAGATACTTTATTTTGCTTTGCGTATTTCTTAACGTGTTCAATCCAAGCACTCGCCATTTTATATATAAACTATACATATATAATATTTCTAAGAATTATTTTATATTAATTTCTTTATCATATTTTTCTTTCTGGATCGTTACACTATCCACTATACCATCACCATCTGTATCATTCATACTACATTTACTATTACAACATACCATGATTTTACACTTCATTCTACTCAAGAGTTTCCACATATTATATACTAAAAAAAGATAATATTTAATATATATTTTTATTATATAGAATGAATTTCTCGTGTGTCCTTTGTGAAGGTAAATTAAATAATGAATACTTATTTGTTAATAAGTTCTGTTCATCGTGTAGAAAGATTAAATGGTATATATCACTTTATAAAAATAGACCAATTGAAATATTAGATAATGTTTTAAGTCGTGATGAAGAAAAACAAGATAATAAAGTTAAAGCAGAAATAAATAAAGAAATAGAAGGTAAGAAATATAATTTAAGAAAACCTAAACAGATTAAAAGGGGGAGTGAAGAAATGTTAGAAAAATAAAAAGTGTCCCATTTTTTTAATGTCTTATAATGATTTTCTAAAAACTGGACACTTTATTTTTTAGTATATTTAGTAATCTTATTTGATTGAACTTTATTTATTAATGATGATTTCTTTTTTTTATCTTTTGCTACCATCTTTTTTACATCTACTTTATTTGGTAAATCTACATATTTCTTTTTACCAACCTTTTTCATTTCTTTTAATAGTTCTGCTTTACTTTTCTTTAAAGTGTCCATATCTAGACCTATATTATACATTTCTACTATATGTATTAATTCAGTTTTAGAATAACCATCTAACGTCATTTGTTCTTTAACCATTTTATATACATTACATGAATATATTAATTATCTGTATTTTCATAAAGATATGATAAGTTTGCAATATGATTTAATTGTTCTATCTTATCTTTAGTTTTCTGTATATCTTTCTTTAATTCTTTTAATATCTTTTCTTTTATTGTAAATATTAGATCCTTATTCTGTTCTGTTGCTGTATAGAATAATGTGTGAAGTTTCTGGTATAAATACACTTTTTCTTTTAAATTTAAGTAGATAGTCATTATATAATATACTGTAATATATATAATCTTTAAATTGATATATATATGTAATTTCCTTAAATGGTGCTTTTATGATACATTTACTATATAATATATATATTACTATATAAAACAATCATAAAAATTAATTTTTATGATACTTTTAAGTGCTTTATTAATAAGACTATATAAAAGTATCATAAATGTATATATAAACCCATATATTAATATATATCATATAATGTATTATCTTATACTGCTACTCTTCCTTCGCTTAATTGGACATATAATTTAGTAAAAATATAATTAGTTGAACCACTCTTATTTATTATCTTTACATATCGTGGTAAGTTTTCTATATGTGGTGAGTAAATATAATGGGTTGATCCTATAGTTTCACTTCTTAAATTCTCACCCATAACATAGTAAGTTCCAGAACTGGCGTTGCTTCCCATCACTAAAAAATCTGTTCCTACTGATGCTGTAGTAATTCCAAAGAACCGAGCATGTCTATAATTTTCAAAATCAAATTCACTACTTAATGCTCCAGCATCTATAGTAATACCACTTAATAATTCTTTTAATTCGCTGGTTGTGTGTAGTGTGGTTTTTGTTTCAATAGCATTAGCAGTAGTTTCTATTGTATCTAATTTATTTGGAATTGTTGTAGAAGTTGCAGTTGCTATCGCTGGATTAACTACATTAGCAAGAGCGAGTAAGTGTCCGTTCGCTGTTGATTGATTAGCACTTGTGGAAAAACCAGTAATATTACCACTACTAATATTAACATCAACTTTATCACTATTCACAGCAGAATTTAAAGCAGTTAAACCAGCATTAGTAACAGCACCATTAAATCCACCATTAGCAATATTTACATCTACTCTATCACTATTCACAGCAGAATTTAAAGCAGTTAAACCAGCATTAGTAACAGCACCATCAAATCCACCAGAAGATATATTAACATTAACTTTATTACTTCCTATAGAATTATTTAAAGCAGTTAAACCAGCATTAGTCACAGCACCACTAAATCCCCCATTAGCAATATTAACATCAAGTCTATCACTATTAAGAGCAGAAGCAAGTTCTGTTAAAGCACCATTAGTAACAGCACCATCAAATCCACCACTACTAATATTAACATTAACTTTATTACTTCCTATAGAATTATTTAAAGCAGTTAAACCAGCATTAGTTACAGCACCACCAAATCCACCACTACTAATATTAACATCTACTTTATCACTATTAATAGCAGAAGCAAGTTCTGTTAAAGCACCATTAGTAACAGCACCATTAAAATCATTTTCTATTTTCAGTCTTCCAGATCCAGATAGTGCTGTTGGTAATTGTGCTACAGCATTACCAATATCTACATTTAATTTTTCACTACCTTCATTTCCTAATTCTTGGATACATACTTTTAAATTACCACTTCCAGTTAAAGCACTAGGAAGAACTACACCACCAGTAATAATTACATTATCCGTATCACATTTTGTAAATTCTTCAGCAATAATATTTAAAGTGCTTTCTGTTGCTAAATCACCTACAGTGCTATTGATAGTATTTAAATGACCGTTTGCCGTATCTTGTTTAGCACTAGTAGAAAATCCACTAATATTTCCACTACTAATATTAACATTAACTTTATCACTTCCACAACATGCTTCTAATACATCAATACCAGTATCAATATTACTTAAATGTGTAATTTGTGTATCTTGTTTAGCACTAGTAGAAAGATTATGTGTAAAATCTTCTTGTATAGAAACCTTTAAATTTCCTTCACCAGTAAGTGCTGATGGTAATTGACTAACAGTAGAACCGACATCTACGTTTAATCTTTCACTACCTTCATTTCCTAGTTCTTGTAAAGATACTTTTAAATTACCACTACCAGTAAGTGCTGTGGGTAATGTTAAACCACCAATACCACCAGTAAGAGTAGTATTAATAGTATCTAATTTACCTTCTAATTCATCAGTATTTAAATTTACACTATCAGCAGTTAATTTAATATTAGCAGTATTAGTAGCAACTGTATCTAATTTAGTTTTAATATCTTCTAATTTTTGGTGGTTTGTAGTATGGTGTGATACTTGTGTTGCATTGTGTCCTAACAAAGCATCTTGATAATCTCCAAATGAACTCATTATTATATATCTTATAAAGATATTTTTATTATATTTATTTTTTATTATTAACTTTGTATTTTTCCCATATATCTTTATCTATCTTTCTTGAAGCACCACCCATTAATACACTTGCTAGTCTTCCATATCCCCAACTAAAAGCGGTCTGGTTAGGACGTGATCCACTAGAATAAAAAGCACCTTGACCTTTTTTAATGACTAATTCTTGACCCTTTGATTTTAATAAATTATCATTTATCCATTTTTTATTAGTAATCTTTTTATCATATTTCTTTTCAAACTTCTCAACCCACCCACTTCTTCTTTTCTTCATATCTACTTTCGGTCTTTCCTTTTTTTCTAAAATACTTTTTTCTTGTTTCTTTTTATCTGCTTTACTTAATTCTTTTGGAATATAAGTTTGTGGAACTTTTCTTTTATTTTTACCTTTTCCTATTTCAATTTTCTTAACCATCTTAAATATACTAAATATAAATATATTTAATAACTGTAAAATTTAGGTATTTAAGGAACTTTTAAAAAGTGTCCCATTTTTCGTAAATGTATATATGTAATTATAAAAATGGGACACTTTCAAATTAATCAAATGATATTACAAATTCACCATAAGTAATAGTAGGACATTTAAGTTTGTCCCCACGCCATTTTAAAACATAATCTTCTGGTAATCCTTTTTTTCGTAAATAATATTTTCTTTGATATTCAGCAATTTTAACTTTATTTTTCTGGTAATATGTCCTTCTATATTCTCTTAATTTGTCTTCAACCATCTTATTATATAATTAGATATTAATTCTTAGGTATGGGGGGTAAAGAATTTATATTTTTAGTAATTTTATATATAACTGCTGAATGTGGATTTAATTTAGGTCTAGTCCCATCTGGTAATCTAATATCTGTTTCAATTTCTGTAAGTGTAAAATCTTTAGTTGCGGTATATTGAAATGACTGCTCAGCATTATAATAAAAATCACCTATATTATTTTCACGTGTTAAATATCCCATACACGGTAATTTACTATAACCATCATTACCACCTATCCATATACTGTCCGTTCCTTGACTAGGAATAGAACTATATACAGTATAATATGGGAAATTTAATTTATCTGGTAGTTCAAATGCTGTTATAGTTCCTTGGTTTATATCTGGTTCTGTCTGTCTGTTACAGTTTGCACCCAGATCATATAATGGTAAATTTAATTCATTTACTGAAAGTGGTTGTATTTCAGCACTAGATATATAAGACCCAGTAGTTGCTGGTTTAGTTATATTTAATAATCCAGTTCTATATGTAGGTGGTTTATTCTGGAAAACAAACTGATTAGTAAAGAAAGCGTTATTATCTCCAAATTTCGGTAGTAACTGGTTTAAATCAAATCCCATTTTATCAAACATACATAATTTATAATTATCTTTATCTGTATTTAATAATGTAGTTGTATTATCATTTTTATCAAATAATATAATATTTTCTATTGATATTCCACTTTGACTATCTATTATACTTCCTTGTATCTGCTGTGCGTCGTCAAACTGTCCTATTCGTGGTGCGTCATTTTGTGTATATGCTGAACCAGTAGAAGGATTATTAGGAACATCACCAACTACTTTTGCTTCACTTAATGCTATCTGCCCTATTCTATTTACTTTATAACATAGTTGTTCTGGATTAGGATTAGGTGTTATTAATTCTGGTATATCACTTAATAAACCATTACCAATAGTTGCTGGTGTATTTAATCCAGAAATCTCAAAACGTGATAATACTGGATTATATAATATAGATGGATTAACTGCCCCTATATATCCTACATTCATATAATTATCAATACTTAATCCACCATCATCACCAGTTGCATTGTTTCCTATCATAGGACTTACAAAACATACTGCTTCATTACGTGTAAATGAAGGGTCTAATCCTAATTGCTGTCCTTCCCCAGCATTTTTTTCATCTATAAACCATCTATTATTGGGGTTAGAATAATTAGTAATATCAAATGTATTTGCTGTATATCCACATTCTATACCATTTACAAATGCTATATATGGAATACCATTTTTACTTTTCATAAATCCATTTGCTGAATTATTAGAAAAAACTGGGACACATGCTATATCATTATCACGTGCTTCTTTAATACAGTCATCAGTAGTTTTATTATTATTTGAATTAGGATCAGTAAATGAACCAATAAAAAAATCTTCTTGTAATATATCAGCATTTGTTGTAGTATCAAATATTCCCCCTATTTGTCTTCCAGTAAAAAATTCTGTAGTATCTAATTTATTTTGTGTATATGATCCATCTATACTTTTTTCATAAGTGAAACCTTCTTGAAATCGTGATTTAATCATTATAGATGAAAGTTCTTGTCCATCATTATCTACACTTTCTGGAAAGTTTCTTATAGTATGTCCTACACAATTTGCTGTAGAACTATCACCAGTATTAAAATCTACTGCTTTTTCACTTAAATTTAATAAGTCTGCTTGGTCTTTATTACAGAACATCATTCTTTGGTCACTATAATATATGGGGTTTCCATTTGTATCTTTGCTAAAATGATTTAATGGAAACTGTGATGAAAGTTCATCATCATACATTCCTATATCTAAATTTACTAATAAATTATTTTTAAAATTATCACTATCTGTATCTATTTTTAATGTTGTATCACCACAATATTTTTCTACCTTTTTAAAACCCTTACTTATTCTATTAATATTATGTGTAGTCCATAACATATTAGTTATTACTAATCCGTGTTTTTTTAATATACAATATGTATTACTTCCATCTGTATCAAATTTATTTAATAATGCTGTTCTTGTCCCAATATCACCAGTATTCAAATTTCCAAAATCTCCTTTATTTGCTCCAGTTCCACTACCAGCAGTTCCACTCATAATATCATTTCCAAAAGCATCATCATTTCCAGTATAATCAAAATTATAAAATATATCTTTTAATCCTTCTACTCTTTCTGGGTGTTTGTATGCTACGTTATTATAAAACTGTTTTCTTACACCAGAATAAGAAGCAGTAGTATTAGGTATTCCACGTGGTGAAAAATTAACTACTTGTGGTTGATATGTAGGTGTGCTTACTATAACTGGTTTTGCATCTTCTACTAAATTTCCTAATAAATCACGGTGTGAAAATTTAAGTGTATTATAATCTAAAAATTCTGCTCTATCATTAGAAACTTTATTTATTAATGATGGTTCGTGTAACTGGTCTGTAATTAATGTTCCTAAATTATCTGGTGTTAAAAATCCTTCTTGAACTTCTAAATCTAATGTTTTTGTTCTTTTAGATGCTTCACCATTAATATTATCATAATCATTATTTACTGAATTTGTATTACTAAAATTACCTTCGCCTTCATTACATAAACCAGTATATCCAAAATTTAAAAATGTAAATCTACTACCATCAAATCCACGTAATCCACTTTGACTTATTATATTAGCATTAGAATATGTAAAAAATTTTATTATATGTAAAGATCCAGTAGTTCCCCCAGTTGATGGGACTGGTTCTAATCGTGCTGGGTCTATAGTTAAAGATACAGTAAAAGAACCAGTTAATCCATAATTACGACCTAAACTTGCTATACTCCAACTTTCTACAATTCCATATACATTACCATCAGTAGTAACACTATCTACCCTTATTCTCATTCCATTTCCAAAGTTATTATTACCAGTAACTAATACTGTATCATAAACTTTATTTGCTTCATATCCACCATTTATATTACCAGTTCCACTACTCCCAGTCTGTTCTGTTCTAGCACGTGTAACCATAGAACCACCACAATATGATTTATTTATTTCAGTATAAAATAGTGTATTATCAAAATTAACATTATTATCTGGTGGTAAGAATATTTCACCTAAACTTCTTCTACTAACCATATATAAAAAATGTGTATCATCTAAAATATCACCATTATTTCGTGGTTCTTTAGGATCATCATTTGGTAATACTTGATGGGGTGCTAATGTAGTTCCATTTCCACGATATGTGGAATGTTTTAAAAATGGTAATCTAGCAGTATTAGACCCACCATGATTTATATAAAATGAATATTCTAATCTAATTTTATTATCTATAAAACCACTTTCATTTTCATCACCAGAAAATTCTATTACTTCATCACTAGCACCTTTACTATTAATAATAATTTGTTCTAATGAAACTGTATCCCCAGCATTAACGACTATTCCTTCTGTTGAAATTAGATTAGTCCAGTTACTTTTAAATTTATCATCATCTTCATTTAAATTATTATATGTTCTTTTTCCACGTAGTCTATTACATTCTAATAAAAGATATTTCGCCATATTATTACTATATAATAATATAATTAAATAAGAAAAAATATAAAAAAGAAAATGTCCCATTTTTAGAAAATCATAATAAGACATTTAAAAAATGGGACAGTTTCTAAAAGAAACTTTATGTAATATAACACTTAAGCACTTACTACCACTTCACCATTCTTAATATTTATAACCCTTTCTACATTACTATAAAACCTTATTTCTTTTGGTTGTTGTCTTCCAGCAGTTCTTTTATATGTAGATTGATAAGTAATGGGTTTTACTCCTATACGTTTTCCATTTCCTAAAACATTAAAACCACTTGTTGTTAAATCAACTCCCACATAATGGGATTTACCACGTAAATCATTAGTTCTATCAGCATTATCACCATTTGGAAGTTGGAATGCTTCAATAGTTCCAATATATACTGAATTCTGGTTTAATGAATTATCAGCAGTTGCTTTATTACCTTCACTATCTAAAGAAAAAATCTGTTTAGGAACTTGTAATGGTTTCGCCATCACTTTACTTAATTCATTATATTTCATAGATGGTGAAGTTAAATCTCTATCATAATAACGCTGTTCATTAATTCTAAAGTTAATAGCAGTATCTGTGCTTTCTGCGTCTGCGTGGTATAATCCTAAAAGGTTATGTGAAGCACCAGTAAATTTTTCACCGATCATAATACTTCTAATAGTTCTTCCACTAACAGCAATATCACGTTCTATTTTCTGTTCTTGAATTGCTGGTGATGTAGGGTTTGCAGTTGCTGGAATTTGTGTAGTAGTTAATACACTATCTTCATAAATATATGATAAACCATTTTCACTAAAAATCTGTTTTTGGGTTGCTTCCATAGAACCATCTAGGAAATAAAGATGGTCACTATAAAATTTAATATTAACTTGTGAAGGTTTAATAACACCAGAAGAACCAGAACCACTAGGGAAACAGCATATACTACCATCTGTTATTGCTGATTGTGTATTAAGAATAAGTCTTAAAAATACATTTTCTTTCATAGCAAAAAGTGGAAGTTGTCTAGATCTCATAAATGGTATAAGTTGTGAAAGTGCTACATTAAAAACTGGGGTTGTAGTATCACTATCAGTAGGTTTAATAAATGCTGGAACTGTTCCAGCAGTAATACCAGCATTATATTCTAAATCCTTTGGAATTAGTCGTGAAGCACCTACTGGTGCTGTTCCAGCAACCCCAGCATCTAATTCACACCATCTATCACACGAATTACCGACTTTAACTTGTTCTACAAAAGCACGATGTTCTGGTGTTTCAAACTGTCTAACCATAGTTGCGTAATGTCCATAATCTTCAGTAGAAGCAATTACTTTACTACCACTCATTAAAAAAGCACTTTTAACTAATCCATGAATTCCAGTATTAAGTGGAAAAAAAGCATCAGCAACACCATTAGCAGTAGTAACAGCAAGTGAAACAAATGAACCACCATCTAAAATACCATTTTTAGGTAGTTGAAATATAATCTCTGTATCACTAGCAGTTATAGGATCTAAAATTTCTGTTTTTATTTCCATATTAGAAATTGTGGGTAATGTCTTAACACTCAAAATATCTGGTAATTGATTACTCATTTTATATATCTTATACAGATATTTTAATTATTATTTTTTTTTAATAATAATTATAATTAATAAAAAAATGTTATATTACATAAATTTTTAAATCTTAAAAATGTAAAATAAAATTAAATGTTTATGTGCTTATCATAATTCCATTTGGTGAATATTGAAGTGTGTTCTTTGATAAAACAAAACTAAAGACAGCATTAGGCGACTTACCGTCTAAATTACTTTGTATTCGTGTTGCGTATGATTGACCCTTAAAAGACATACCCACATCACTTACTCTATCCATAGCAAGACCTATACCAAAATTTCTCTTAACATCATTATCTACACCCACAGCACGTTTTTTAGTCATAACGTCATTATATGGTCTTAATTCTTTTCCACCATATCCCAATAACTGTCTGTTATTAATCATTCTAGAAGATGCTGAAAAGTCTTGGAAAGAGTTTAAGTAATTCATCATTACTTGTG
>Ga0209336_10001047_pt1 | contig 13573 bp, 21 predicted proteins | sample LinPmetageLP32_FD_184042 | JGI IMG/M metagenome (GOLD analysis project Ga0209336, IMG submission 184042) | Marine viral communities from the Pacific Ocean - LP-32 (SPAdes) (version 2) | ecosystem: Environmental > Aquatic > Marine > Oceanic | place: Pacific Ocean | collected 2009-08-23 | reverse complement strand
TAGGACGACCCATAAATGCCTTGTTCAAGAAGAAGTTATTACTCACAGTATGATAGACACCACGATGTCCTACTGGAAAATACTTCTCATCAGCAAGATACACACCCACACCGATTTGATTCAGTGACATAAGCATATTATGAAATTCACCAGTAACACCAGTGAATTCTTCAGTGTTATCATACTCCGATGAGATGTCAAGCATAGAAAATACTTCCTTCACATCATCAGTGCATTCACCCAGTAGCATACATCCCATAGAGTGCATAGTAAAGTATTCACTATCCTTTAGAGGTTCTGCAATTGCAGCAGGGACAGCAAGACATGCTGCCATCAAAGTCATAATAATTTTTTTCATTCAGAATACTTAGAATCAGGTTCAAGAGCGATAAAGTATCTAAGTTTGAAATCTTCATTGACAAACTTAGCAAGTTTCTGGGAAGAGATTAGCACTCGATAATCCTTAGGAATCAATCGAATGTTCTCAATTTTGAAATTGAAAGAGAAGTTGTTTTCAGTTTCCCCAACTTTGATTGAATACTCGTTTGAAGTATCGTTCTTACGATCACTAACCACAAGTTTGACAATTCCATTGCCACCAACAACTGACAAGTCAGGTAGTTGCATGATTGCAGAGGACTTCATGATTCGAGTAAGATCACTCTCACTCAGATCAAAAACAACTTCCTGTGAGGGAAGTTTCATCTCTTTATCTGGAGGAGCAATAATTACACTAGGGTCAGAGAAAAAGAACTTTGCTCGATTTTGTGCTCCGTCTTTGATAAGGGCATGACTAGTATTACTAGACACGTCAATATCGGGAGACTTGTAAAGAGAAAGTGTATTCAGGAACTGTGGTAGGTCATAGATAGCAAAGTCTCGGGGGATATGCTCATCAATTTCTGCCTCCGCGAGTACGTTTTTCATCACAGAAATCGTACGTAGTGTATTGCCTTTTTTGAAGAACAGCGACTGATTGATGGTCGTAAAGTTCTTCAAAATTTCAAGGGTCTTTTCAGACAGTCTCATAGTGTCACGAAGTTTCATCGTAGTGGCGGGGATACCATATTATATCATCACGCTTTCAAGCAGTCAACCATAAAAAAAGGGGGTACGGACCCCCCATTTTTATATTAGATTATAGACTGGCGTCATCATTCCGCCATCTGGGGGTCCATCATCATCTTCATTAGTTCGTATGAAGAGGAGCATAAAGAATAAGGGTGCCAGAAAAAAAATAACTGTCTGTGCCCATTCTATACTCATGAAGACTTCCTAACAACTGCAACTATTGGAACTAGCAATAGCAGTGCTACCACTATAAATCCCATCAAAAAATACCAGGAATGATTTGTCCGGTCAATGCATACGCTCCGATAGCAGCGATGACTCCAAGCATTGCTAGGCGACCATTGAGTTTTTCTGCGGTGTCATTCATGAGGTTTCTCCTAGTGTAAGATAAAATTTGGTTTGATCTACTGGCAATTTTGGTGATGGGTCGTAGATGGAACTATCACCGTAAGTTTTGTGGTCTTTGTATCCAACCATACGACCTTTCGTATTTTGGATCGCTCCCATCATAGCAATGATCAGGAAGATTGCAGGTGGTCCAATAATAAGGGCACCTCCAATCACATAATAAGTAAGAAGTTCAATCATCAGAATCCGAACGCACCAAAAAAGAATACGCTGCCACTGAAAGCATAAGAGACAACAGCAGCAACAAATCCAACCATAGCAGTCCGTCCATTTAGTTTCTCTGCACGTTCTGCATATGTCTCGAAACCATAACGCTCTGCGTCAGTCTCTGAGATATACATTCTGGGTTCTGTGGCATACATGTTTGTACGTCCACCATCCTCAGTTGTAACAGTCATGATACGTTCCGTAATGTTTCTTCACATATTATATAGGAAAGATGAAGTTTTGTCAATAGTCCATGTTGCCGCCATAACTGATGCAGGTCTTTTTGTTTTCTGCTGATGACCTACACCACTGTCTCACATAGGCATCTGCGTCTTTGGTCATTCTAAGGTGAGCATCGTTGTGGACCACCCCTATGAATGCTATTACTCCGAACATCAGGAGTGAGGTCATCACCCCTGGATTCGTTATGAAAGTTATAAAATATTTTTTCATTCTACTCAGTATACCACGAAGAAGGTATATAACCAAAACTATCTTTGAAATTATTATATACCCATGACATTTGATCTTGACCCCAGGCAATATCTTCTTCACTCAAAACTTCCATATCAGTTTGCTGATGACCTTCAGCAATCCCAGCAGAACAGTAAGCATTATCATATAGAACACCGACAGGGCGGTCAAGAAGTTCTTCCAACAGAAGGAGTTCAGAATCACATGACCACAAGTCTTCCATGATCAGGTGTTGAATATTGTCAAAGCACTGCCAGCGTTTATAGATTTCTGCATAGTCACAGATATGCCAGTCTCTATTCTCGACACAGTGTTTCCAAAAAGAAATGCTAGTAGGAAATTTATCAGAAATTTCTCTCCACTTACGCCTTTCCGCTAGATCTTTTTTGAGATTAGATGTCTTGTGAATTTTCCACTGAGGAGTTTGTTTCTTGCCAGTTTTCTTTTGATAGATGTCTGAGAGTTGAGAATAAGATCTCCTAACAGGGTCTCTCCAGATTAGCGTGACAGTAACATTGAATTCTTTTTGAAGTATTGGGGCAATAATTTTCAGGAAATAATCAGGTAATGCTTGATTGCTATTAGAAAAATCCAACAACCCATTTCTATTCTTCACATACTCAATATAGTCAGAGAGTGTGTAATTCTTTTTGATGTAGGATTGGGTCCTATGACTATGCTGAGACTCCCAGTACCACTGTGCCTCTGACTCTTGAAGAGACAAATAATAAAGGAGGTTCGGTTCTGTTTTCCGATCCTCCCCCATAAGTGCATACCCAGTTTTTTCAATGCTATAACACAGGGGTTTTGTACCTGAGTACGCTGCCCCTGCATTGATATGAAGATTAGCAGTCATCCGAGAAGTTTTCTGTTATATCACCACCAATTTCAGATGCTTTATCTTGTGTAAAGATTGCAACTAAACCACCAAGGACAGGACCCACATAGGGAATACCAATAAGAGTAGAAGCAACACCAGCACCTACGCTAGCTCCTACAACTCTTCCTGTCTGTTTGCCACCACCTACCGCCTCTATACACGCGACGCTTTTCTGGTTTGCACTTGTGGTATTCCCTTCGATCTTTGGGAGAGGACCTCCTTCCATATTCAATGTCCCCTCCATCGTATATTGTTCGTTAGTAAACTGTGCCCGTGCTTCTCTGGATACACTCCGACCACCACCAAACAAACCACCAGGTTTATCAACAGCACGATCTAAATCTAGAGACTGGGTTCTTTGAAGAATTTTTGGATCGTTAGATTTATACAGGACACGATACCCATCAGTGCTTACCGTAGCTTCATATGAGGAGTATTCTCCTACTGGTAAGTTTAGATTAGGAAGTTGTACCTTATTGTTAGACACTAATCCAATCAAAGCAATATGACTAATCCCAAATATACCACCTAATGTCAAAACAATCCATTTGTTAGGATTAGACTGTTTAGAAACTTTTTCAGTAATAGTTACGGTATCACTGTTTTTTGGTTCAAACATGACAGGATATCATTGCGAGTATATTTATCAAAACATAAAAAAAGGGACTCTCGTCAGAGTCCCCGAACATCTAGATGTTTATTTTATATGAGCGATCAGAAGCTGTACTTGACGCCGAGTTTACCCCCGTATCCACGATCGACATTGCTGTCGCCACTGCCCAAGAAGGACACTTCACCATATGCACCCAGAGAGTCGGTTACAGCGAGTCCGAGACCTGCCTTACCAGAAGGAACGGTGTCGCTTTCAGCGCCGTCAGGGGAGACTACACTAGCGCCGCCCTGGACGTAGTATGATGCAGACTCGCCAAGTTCGCCTTCGTACCCTACGTGAAGATCTGTCGTGGTCGAAGTGTAGTCCGATCCCGTCCAGCCAGAATTAGCTTCGACGTTGACGTAGGGACCTGCTAGGGCAGCAGACGGAGCCACAAGTGCGGCAGCGGCGGCGAGTGTTGCGATTGCAGATTTGATCATTGAAATTACCTGTTAGTTACTTGCGGAATGGATACCCGCAGATGAATAGGGACTCGACTGTCCCGTGTAAAGTTTCGTGACTAAGCACGAATACTTATTTAGTGTATACTATTTTTGAAAATTTGTCAAGCTAGTCGTGAAAACCCACCAACTTTCGTAAATTCTAGACAGTGATTGAACTTATCAAACAGTTCATTCTTGTGTGATATAATGAACACATTTGCATCTTTGATCACAAAGCGGACAATCTTGAGAAATTCCTCTGTTCCAAAACCATCCAAAGAAGAATCAAATACCTCATCCATGATTAGTAGATTGGTGACAACGCTATTCTTCATACGGGCAATCTCCCTCCAAGTAAACAAGAGAGCAAGGTCAATCCTCATCTTCTCACCCTCACTAAATGATGAGTAAGAAAACTTCTCGTGAACTGGAGTTTGAATCTTTTCATTGAACTCTTCATCAAGGGTAAAATTGATGTAGAAGTCCATACGTTGAAGGTAATCGTTGACAAGTCTATTGATCGTAGGAAGATACTTCCTAATGATCGAACTTTTGACACCATCATCTTTTAGAAGAAGTTGACCTTGAGTCAGAAGATCAAATTCATCTTTAGTATTTTTGATTGTTTCAAGTATAGTTTTTAGACTCTTTTTATATTCTGATAGTTTTACATCTTCAGCACTTCTGTTCTCAAGTCTATCGGTAATGTCCTGAATTTCTGATCCCAGATTTCTTTTCCGTTTTGTTGAATTAGAAATCCTAATATTGAACTGAGAAATTTCATTCGAGAGGTTAGTAATCTCCTTTTGCAATTTTAGGAATTGTTTTTCCTTTTCTTCTTCTGCATCGATCGCCTTTCCAATTTGGACAAGACTATCTTCATGCTTCTGTAAGAGTTGCTGGAGATGTTCAATTCTATTTACCCGAAAAGAATCTTCGATAGATTGAGTACAGGTAGGGCAGACCGTATTATCATGGAAAAACTTGATTTCTTCTCCACTACTGTGCTTTTTTGATTGTAGTTTTGCTCGAAACTGTCCAAGTTTCTTTACAGTATCTCCTGAAGAAGTATAGTCTTTGATAACTGTTTGGAGGTCTTCAACTTCTTCAATGAGATCGATGACACTCTCTTGATACGAGACTGACTCTTTATCAAGTAGTACGATCTCTTCCTGTTTGGCAGTGATATCATTTTGAGATGACTCCTCAATGGTTTTGATAAAGCGTTTCTGCATCAGAATTTTGTCTGCTACAGATTCCTTCTTCAAGTCTAGCACCTTGAGGTTGTCCTTTGCGTCCTTCAGTTGGAGTTTGATGATGTCCAACATAGTGGAGAAAACCTTGATGTCCAACAGGTCTTCAATCACCTCACGCCGGTTAGCGGCAGTGAGTTGCATAAAAGGAACGAAAGAAGCAGACCCAAGAATAACAATCTGAGTAAACGACTTGTAGTTGAGTTTGAGTATCTGTTTTTCCAGATAGTTCTGTTGATCGTTTGCAGAGGAATCCTCATTCAGTTTAGAACCATCCCGATAAATCTCAAAAATATTAGGTTTGATCCCACGAACAATTTTATACTCCCGTTTTCCAACAGCAAAGTCAATCTCTACAACACAGTCTCGTTCATTGACAGTGTTGATTAGTTGGGGTTTATTGACTTTACGGAAAGGTTTTCCAAACAAAGAAAAAGTTAGTGCATCCAGGATCGTGGACTTACCTGCACCATTCTGTCCAACAATCAAGGTATCCTTATTTTGGTTCAGGATAATAGTAATGAACTGATTGCCAGAAGACAAAAAGTTTTTATAACGAATTTTTTTGAATTCAATCATCCGGTTGAACTGGAATCACAAGATCATCTTTAGTAATGACGGTGTACTTTGTACCCGTACGTTCACATGCAGCAATTGCTGCTCTGTCGGCAATGTGTATGACCTCCATAGGGTCCTTACCATCAACCTCTAACATCATAGCATATCTTTCTGCATCATCCTTCTCAGTAAAGAAAAACACAACCTTTTCCCCCAGGTCATTGATTACAGCAAAAGCACCTTCTTTTGGATGATCGTTAGTTGGGGTGATTATATGCATTAGATTGCTTCACACGCTTGTTGATAAGTTGTTCTGAGTATATCTTTTATTCGTGATTTATTTAGTTCTGTCTCTAAATCATCAACATACCTATTGAGAAGAGTCATAGTGTCTTCTGTCTGCTGAACAATCTCATCATCCATTGCAATCATTTCTGACCGCTCAATAATTTTGATCTCTATAGGGTTTACTTTTTGAAGAGATTCTAGAAAGAGATCAAACTCTTTCTCTTTACTTTTTTGAAAGACTACTAATTTGACAATCTTATCTCTATACTGAGAAAACTTGAACAGTTGACGAGGAGTATCTTGATACTTGATAACCTTATACAATTCATGAGAATTGTTGACGTTCTTCATCTCAAGAGTTTCAGTATCAAACGTAATACATCCTCTGGGGTCATTGACATCGCTCCAGAACATCTGGTAAGGATTACCAATGTAGTAGATTTTACCATTGCTAGACCTGGTATGGAAGTGTCCTGACAACACTCTGTCAAACTTTTGATATACATCAATATCGTTGCCATGCTCCATAACATGACCTTGAGTAGCAACAAATCCGTTGAGTTCTAGATGACCCATAGCAACTTTTGCCTTGGTCTTCTTGATTTCTTTATAGGTAACATCTCTGTTCTCATTATTGATCCAAGGGATGAACAGAATAGGAAGACCACCTACATTTATTTCCTCACACTGACTAACAATACGAACGTTGTCATACTCTCGTAAGAGTAGATCGATAGTATTGATATCGTTAGTGTTCTTATAGTATGCGGTATGATTACCCACAACAGACACCACAGATATTCCCATATCTCGAAGACGGTCGAAATAATGTGTCTTCGCCCAGTCCAAAGAATATAAGTCAACACCTTTACGGTTGTCAAAAGTATCTCCAAGGTCGAGAACAGTTGTAATGCCTTCTCTTTGAAGCATCGGAAAGAAATCTTCCTCATAGAACTTCAAAAAGTAATCATGATATATCTTAGAACCTTTTTTGAAACCAAAGTGTTGATCTGTGATGATGGCAATCTTCATGCACCGTCTTCCGTTTTGTACATCCAGTCATCGGTGTGTCCGACTGACCACTTGTCAGTGTTCTCTACGCGATAGTTTTGAGTACAGACTTTGAAGTCAGGCATCTTAGTTTCTGCTGGAATAAGACTCATGTCTTTCCAGATAACACGGTTGTTTGGTTGTGCCGCAAACTGACCATTGTCAAGTTGGATGATGTTGAATGATTTATGCTCTGGATCATCCTGACTAAACCCAGTGTCTAATGTAGATGACTCACTATGGCAAGAGTCAATAGTAAACATGTACTCACCCATGTGCATCTGTTTGTCCTTACCAAAGAACTCACACCTTGACAGCATAGGTTTTTCTACAACAGTGACGTTATAGTCAAAGCAATCCCACAGTTGCAAAGTATCTAAAGGCAAGTCACCATGGTCTTCCTTCCAAACAAATGCACTAATAGGCAGTTTGTCAAACAAGGCACCATACTCAGGCAAAAGAGTCTCAAAGTAAAGTGCTTTATATTGAACACTTTTGACAGACACCCAGATACCATCAGTAAACTCTCCGTGTCCACGTTCATGGTCGTAGAGAAACTCTTTTCTAACCTTGACTTGAACAGGTGGTAAATTGTGAACTAAAAATGCCATTACTTTTTCTTTTGTTCAGGACTTTTGTATCCATAAAGTTTCGGACTAATCCGACCCTGTGCTTGATCAAACCTAATAAAATTACTTTTGTACGTATCGTAGTAGTGATCAAAAATATCTACTGTCTTATTGCTCATAGTAATATCATATGTTTCTACTCCATCAACCAAGTAAGTAACTAGGTACGCGGTGTAAGGCAGTTCAGTATCCTTTGCCTTTTCTTTATCGCACTTTTCAAAAAGAATGTTCACTTTCATTGTCATCGATAGTTGTTACGATACTGAACTGCGTCTTTGATTGAGTTATATTCAGAAGAACGATCCGTCTCATCTGAAGAAAAAACTTCATCAAATCCAGATCGTTCGATAATTTTTTGTCTGATTTCTAACTGCTTCTTTTCTTTTTGAATACGACGAAGAAAAGCGTAGTGGATAATTTGAGTAAAGTATGCAAAAGGATTTTTAGATTTTTCTGGATTGAAGTTATTGATGTACTGAACACAGTTCTCAATTCCGTCACAAATCATGTCATCCTTGAACATGTAGTTGACGAAGTTAGGTTTGTAAGACAGGTGGGTAGCAATCTTCAGGAAGCATTCCCCAAGGTAGTTCGTAATCCTAGGTTTAGGTTTACCAAGGGTCTCAGCATCGGCAATAGATTGCTTGTAAGCAATAATTGCTACGAGAAACTCCTTGTTATTTACATAATGCTCAGATCGTTTACGTGTCATTTTGTAGACATTTCATAGTAATATTATAGCACAGCTTGACAGAAGTGTCGATTACCTATAGACTAACTCTGTCAGGGTTCATCGGGAGGCTATAGCTTAGCTTTGAATATCTTTAGAACTATCTTCAGAACTATAGAGTTTCTCGAACGTTTGTCTTGCTTGATCAACGTTATTTACATATCCCATTTCTTTAGTAAGATCTGGATGTTGTCTAGAGAAACCAGAAGTAATAATATGATTATAGGTAGCAATAACGAACTCATCTTTGATCTCACTGAGAGTGATGATACGGTTGAGATCGACTATGAATATATCTTCATCCGACATTTTCATCCAAGGTTCAAACTTATACCCCAACGGGGTATTCGCACCAGGGGTGCGAACCTCTTCACACACAACAGGATTTTCTAAGATAATTTTTTCATCATCATCTGCATTGATAATGACAGAGGATAAGATCTCCTCTCCACTTACCAGTTTGATGGCAGCAAGAAATTCATCAAAGGGTTCATTAGATTTTGACTTGGATGATGTCATAATGGAACTTCTCTTCGTTATAGTATTTGATCCTTTCGATAAGATGATTCAGAGTGTAGTTTTGTTTCTGATTCTTCTTACAATCATCTGCTATGTCGTATAGAGTTGCTTTTAGTTTAGAGTCACTTTTTCTCAGAACTCGTCCAATCGACTGTAATGTTCTGATCCGGGATTTGCTAGGTGAAGCAAAAATAACGTTGTGTAAATTTTTTATATTGATGCCGGTAGAAAATGTACCAAACGATGCAATTATAATAGCGTTTGATTCTGTCTCTGCTATACTCCGTACTGATTCTCTTTCTTCAACGTCAACGCCGCCGTGGATGAAGAAAACTTTCCGGTCACTCCTATTTATGAGGTTGTACAGAACCTCTCCATGAGATTGAACACGACTGAATAGAATCAGAGTATTGCCTGTTATATCCCACACTAGATTTTTGATGAAGTTGTTTCTCTTATCGTGACCGATAAGATACTGAACTTCGTCCTCATACCTTTCAAAGATTTGAGGTTCGTGTTTTAGTAGTAGGACCTTGATGTTTAGTGTAGCAAGATAACCTGCCTCTTGCAGTTCGCTTGTATTGATAATTTTGTATGATGGACCAAACAACCCTTCTAACACCCACTTGTGCGTCTGTGTGCCGTCTAAAGTACCTGTGAACCCATATCGATAGGGAGTGTCATACATCTTCCCCATGATCCCTACAAGGGATTTAGACTTGAAATTATGGGCTTCATCACCTACGACAACATCAAACTGTCTAAACCATTTTTTGTCAAGCTTGTAAATTGACTGCCATGTTGATATAATGATTGGAAGATCGCTGTTCAGTTCTTTGCCACCATAAATGCGGTGACAATATTTTTCAGCATCCCAACCATAATCTATAAAATCTTTATACATCTGCTCTACGAGAGATGTTGTAGGAACAATAATTAGAGTTCTTCTTTGTTTAGCAGTATGGTATCTAGTGACTGCATAGATCATTAGAGATTTGCCAGATCCTGTAGGAGAGATGAGTAATCGTCTCTTCCTAATCAATGCATCATATACACCATCTATTTGATACTCTCTAGGTTTATGCCGAGAAATTGCAGTCAACCAATCCTTTACACCTTCCTTGGTTATACCCTCCTCTTCCTGGTATGGCAAACCATAGTGCTTGGAGTTTTCAAACTCAAAAGTATATTCGTATCTCTTACAAAACTGACAGAGTTTATCCAGCAGACCTACGTAGATCTCACGTTTCTGGATATTGAACAAACGTATTTTTCCATCCCAATATTTGCTTCTATACTGAGGCATAAACTTTGCCCCAGGTACATCGAAAGTAAATTGGTCTTGTAGTTCGTATTGAATATGTGGATCACAATCTACGACTAAAAAGACTTCATTCTTTTTTCTAATAACAAGATCAACCATAACCAGAAGAGAACCTTCTCCATTCAATAGCGTTCTTTATTTGATACGTTCGATTTGATACTTGTCTTAGAATTTCTTCTAAGTACTTCAGCATAGTATCGAAGTATTCAATCTTTAGTCTAATTTTAGATAACTTTTCATCAGACTCAAGATACAACTTGAGGTCATCTTTATCTCTGATTTTGTAAGGAAATGGTTCTGCTTCATATACAGCAGCAGTTGCCTTACCTGTGTAAAATTTTCTTCTATCTAACAGTAACGTGCTATAGATATGCTCGTTCTGCTTTCGCATTAGAAGTATTGTATTATATAGTTCATAATACTTAGCGTGTAACTGAGGAATCTTCAAAGACTCAGAGTCTAGTTCATCATTGTTCATTACACTATCTTTATTCCACATGCCTTGGATATACTCAAGACTACATGGATTAGACTTTCTTTCCATTGACATCGATCACATCATAAATGGTGTACTTGAATGATACCGTAGCGGTAAAATATCGTTCCTCAGTTTCAACAGCACTAAAAGGAATGCCGGATAATGATACAGGAAATAAATCCTTGAATATAACTTTCAAACTAGGTTGATAGTTGCTGTTTAGAATCATCAAGGTTCCATCAGATCTCTCGTTGTATAGAGGATCTTCAGATGGATAAAACCTACTGTTCCTTTTTAGATCATCGTACTGTTGTAAGGACTCTGGAAATCCTAGTCCAGTAATCCAATCATAAACCTGTAGATAGTTTTCACAGTTTTCATCCACCAGGAAATCCAATTGCAAATCTTCGTACTCTAGTTTATCCCCAGGAACAGGGATGTTTCTTAGGTAAGTAGATTGTACTGCACTTCCTAAAGAAACTGTAGGAATATTTGCTCGATTACAAAAGAAATCAACTTTAGGACACCGGTTCAAAATAAATTTGAACCCAGTAATGCTTAGGAAATTCCTATTGCTCGGTTCATTTAGTGTATATGGAGGAGTAGCACCTCTAACGCCGGTCTCCAAAAGATCATTGCGGCAACGATCTATTTAGAGGCGATACTCTTCTAATATATCAAGAACACCGTTCAACGCAGAGTTTGCACCTTCGTGCCAGTCTTTGTTCTTAGCGGACCATGAACCATCGTAAAGTGCTGTTTTTAGTCTGAGCACCCGAGTAGTAAACTCTTCTTTAGTTACTGAATTTTTAGGCATACCAACGTTTAGATTTCAAGTACTCAAGCACATTTTGCCTGACATCCATAAGCTCATTATAGCACTGTTGATTGTGAGCACAATCTCTAAGTGTTGAATCCGGTTTCAAAACTGATTCGATAAAAAGATCTAACCCTCGGTTCCATTTGATCTGTTTACTTTCTTGGTCCAAAATAGCGTTTTGGTCCTTCATAATTACATAAGTGCTGTCACTATTTACTATAGCAAAAAACCCCCCCTATATTGAGGGGAGGTTTGTGATAATACCTATATTAGAATCTCCTTACATATTCGTTTGCATGCACTAGACTCTTCACTACATTCAATGATGCATTCATAGTAGTCATTGATTCTTATATTTTCATCTTCTAGCATTTGGATTCGACCCCATTCATTCAACTGGTTGTTTGAAATAATGTTATGCATGTAAAATCCCAATTCGACATACTATCTATACAACTTTGTGTTTGTTTACTAACATTTCTATCTTTTTTACATTACTATAAATATAATCAAAAAATCATGGAAACTGTTTATAGATGTGTTATGATGTGGGACCCCACCTGTGAACGCATGCGCTATCATTGGGTACACAACTCTGAAAAGGATCCTGTGCAATTCGTGAAGAATCTCAATCCTGAGCAAGAAGTGCTATGAGTAGTAAGATGTTATTCCTGGTTGATACTGGGAACGGAAGATGCGTTAGTCACGATGGGTACATTCAAATTGGGAGTTTCTCACATAGCGTAGAGAAACATCTTGAACTATGTCCTGAACAGGAATGGCAGGTAACCTACTGGATGCCTGATCCTTTTCGTATCAGATACCCAAGAGCAAACTATCAGCATACTATGAAGGCGAACGAAGGTTCTCCTAAGACTGATAACGCAACAGACAGTAGACCAAGGGATTTTCCCGATCAACCAACCGAAAGACTTGAGAGGGCATTATGAAGTGTAAAGTTGAACTATACAAAGCAGGTACAGTCTTTGAAGAGATTGTAATTGCTAGAGATTATCAAGATGCGAGAAAAATTGCATTGGCACGAAACCCATCATCAACCATTATGGGAGTAACAGCAGTATTTGAATGAAAACGATGGAAGTAATTATTGAAGGCAAGGTCAAAACTGTATATGCAGGTGATGATGCTGATCGTGTCATCATTGAGTATCACGACAAAGTGACTGCTGGTAATGGTGAGATGGTTGACCATCCTTTAGGAAAAGGATCTCTCTGTTGTAGTATCTCATCTATTATCTTTGAGAAACTTGCTAAAGAAAATATCCCAACTCATTATATCAATATGGTTGGTGCTAACAAGATGATCTGTAAGAAGGTAGACATCGTTCCTTTGGAAGTTATCTGTCGCAATCGTGCTGCCGGATCTATTGTTCGTGAGACAACTCTTCAAGAAGGTTACTCACTACCACATCCTATTGTTGAGTTCTTCTTGAAGGATGATAGCAAGCATGATCCTCTGCTCACAAAAGATCGTGTGCGTTTGATGGGATATGATCCAGAACCTTTTATTGAGATGACCCTTCGTATCAATGATTACCTTCGGCAGATGTTCTACATCATGGGTATTGATCTGGTTGACTTCAAGATTGAATACGGTTATACTGCTCATGGTGAGTTGCTCCTTGCCGATGAGATCAGTCCTGATAGTATGAGACTATGGAAGATTGGTGGTGATGAAAGATTTGATAAAGATTTATTCAGAAACGATGAGGGGGATATTGTTCCTGCTTATCGTGAGATCCTTGACCGACTACAACCCCTTGCAATCC
>Ga0209336_10001045_pt1 | contig 13586 bp, 32 predicted proteins | sample LinPmetageLP32_FD_184042 | JGI IMG/M metagenome (GOLD analysis project Ga0209336, IMG submission 184042) | Marine viral communities from the Pacific Ocean - LP-32 (SPAdes) (version 2) | ecosystem: Environmental > Aquatic > Marine > Oceanic | place: Pacific Ocean | collected 2009-08-23 | reverse complement strand
CTCCAGAATACTGTCGGTTTTATAGCCGACCTAAACATGCTTTTAAATCGTTCGGAAAGACATGTTTACAAATCAACGGCGAATGGGAGGTTAGATAATGATAAGATATATAATCATAATCTCACTATGTTTTGTAATATATTCTGGTATGACAAGTGATGAGGCATTAAATCATGTTTCAACGGCGCTTGACTTTTTACAAGATTTAGTATATAATGTTAAAAGTGAGGTAAATTAAATTATGAAAAAACTACTATTAGTTGTATTTGCGAGTGCGTTATTGAGTGCTTGTTCTAGTTCAACTTACAAAATGAAGTCTGAAAAAGGTAAATTTGTTAATGAAGTACCTAAGTGGTACATGGCAGACTTTTCAGAAAAGAAAGCATGTGACACACCTAGATTCGGTAAAGAAAAAGATAAAATGTGTATCTTCGGTGTAGGTACATCTGTTTCACCTGATCTACAACTTGCTATTGAAAAAGGCATGATGATTGCTAAGTCTGAATTAGCAGATATAATCAGAGGTGAAATGAATAAATCTACTAAACAATTCATCACTGAGTTAGGAAGAACTCATACTAAGACAACTGTATCAGAGGTAGAAATGACTATTGTCAATCTAATTAAAGATACACCTGTTAGAGGTTATGAAATCTTTGCTAAAGATGTAACAATTACTAAAAACAATTATTACAGAGTATGGATTGGTCTAAGACTACCTATGGGTGAGTACAATAAAATGTACAATTACACAATTGCTGACGCTGTTGACGCCTATAATTTAAAAGAAAAGGCAGAAATTGCTTATGATAAATTACTAAAGGATACTAATGAAAATTCAGATATACAGTAAACAAAATTGTGTTTATTGCTCTAAGGCAAAGAGCTTAGTAAAAAATCTAGGCTTAGAGTATGAAGAAAAAATGATGGAATCATTTGATTCACCACAAGCAATGTTAGAAGATATTGGTAAACAAGTTAGAACAATGCCACAAATTAAGATTGACGGAGTATTAGTCGGTGGTTATAATCAACTTGTAGAATATTTTGCTGATAAAGGCTTAACTAACTTCAAAGGCGAAAAGATATAATGAGTATAGAAAAGAAGATAGAAGTTTTAAAAGAAACTATCAAATGGTTTAGATCAAAATTAGAACCACAAGATTGTGGTTGGATGTATACCACAATAGATGGTTTAAAACATAGAATCAGTGAATTGAGAAAAGAACTGAGAAAGAAAATGAAATAGTGGCAGACGATAACGTTGTTCAATTTCCATTAGACAAGATTGTTAGAAGAACAACTAAGTCTAATTCAACAAAGGCAGAAAAACAATTTGCTGAAAAAGTAAAACTAAAACAAACTAAAGAGTTTTGCGATACAGCAGTTGATGATATTAGTATGAATATATTAAGAAGCTTTGTTGACCTAGCCTTGAAAACACAAAATCAAACCTTTACAAAAGACTTGGCTCTTTTAATTGATGTATTAAGAGGTTTGATTTATAGAGATTTTAAACTAAATCATCCTGCTCAAAAACTAGTTGATAAGTTAGTTACAATTAGTATTAACAAACAAGGTGCTCAATCAGCAAAAATTGATTATACACCTGTTGTTGAAGAGGAGAAAGTTAACAAACGTCCTATATCTACTGAAATAAAGAATGAGATTAGAGATATAAACGATCAAGCAGGTTTCTTTGAAGGAGACGATTTAGATGAATAACAAAATTCTTACGAGAATCGCCGTTACCGGTTGTAAAATAGTTTTAATTAACCAATGGAATAGGAGAATATTATGTTTGGTTTAACAAAAAAAGTTGAAGAAAACAGAGGCAGAAAGAGTTTGTCAAAAAAACAAACAATTCTTAATGCTTTATTAAGAGGACAATCAATCGCTTGGAAGACTTTAAATACAAAGTTTGGTCTTAAATCACCAAGAGCTATGGTTGATACTTTAAGAGCTGAAGGTTACATGATCTACGGTTCAAAAGTAAAAGGTAAACATGTGTACAGACTTGGTACACCAACGAGAGCTATTATCTCTGCTGGTATCAAAGCGTTATACGGTACGCCTTTCAAATACGACAATGCTTCAGTTGTAGCGCCTACAAAAGCTACAGTTGCTTCTATTGACGCATAAATCTAAAATTAAGGGTGGCGAGAAATCGCCACCTTTTTACAAGGAATTAATATGATAGAATATAATAAAGTACCTAGTGTTACATTTAAGTTTAGAATAGGTGATACAGATGAAAAAGGTGGTTGTACTTTTATTGGCGGCGACTGGAAAGATATGAACACACACGAATTGTTTAGTGGCAAAAAAGTGTTGTTAGTTAGTTTACCTGGTGCCTTTACACCAACTTGTTCAGGTGAAGAGTTACCTACTTATGATAAAATGTATTCACAATTTAAAGATAAGGGTATTGATGAAGTTTACTGTATTTCAGTGAATGACGCTTTTGTAATGAATGCTTGGGCTAGAGATTTAGGTATTGATAATGTTAAGATGATACCTGATGGTTCTGGTGTATTCACTAGACAAATGGGTATGCTTGTTGAAAAGAATGACAAAGGTTTCGGAATGAGATCATGGAGATATACAGCAATTATAAATGATTGTACTATTGAAAAGATGTTTGTAGAAGCAGGTCTATCTGACAATAACATTAATGATCCTTACATTGAGACTAATCCTAAAAATGTAATTGAAAATATATGATAACAACAGGTCACGGCTTATTACTTGGTATACTAGGTTGTAGTGTGACCTTAGTTATTTTCTTTATAGGGTTTTTAGTTATAAATTATAATCAGAAAAAAGAAAAAGAACAAATGAAACATAAACAAGAACTAAAAAAGAATCCGTATTACTTCGGTGATGATACAGTATGATACTTGTAGACCTTAATCAAGTTTTAATATCTAATCTGATGGCACAGACCAGAGGTAAAGCAGATGTTACACCTAATAGAGATATGATCTTACACATGGTTCTGAATAGTCTTAGAGGTTTTAATTTAAAATTTAAAGAAGAGTATGGTAACATGGTATTATGCTCAGACGCAGGTGATCCATGGCGTAGAGATATATTTCCTAACTATAAACATGCTAGAAGAAAAAGCAGAGTAGATGGTCCATTTGATTGGGATACTATTTTTAATATAATAACTGAAATCAAAAATGAAATAAAAGAAAACTTTCCTTATGTTATGATGTATGTTGAGAAGTGTGAAGCAGACGATATAATTGCTATACTTTGTAAACAACAAACAGAGGACAAATATTTAATTATTTCAGGTGATAAAGATTTTATACAATTACATCATTATGGTAATGTATATCAGTTTAGTCCAATGTTAAAAGGTTTTGTAGGTGAACAAGAAGATCCTATTAGATTTTTAAGAGAACAAATTATAAAGGGTGATAGATCAGATGGTGTACCTAATATATTAAGTCCTGATGATATATTTTTACAAGATGGCGTTAGACAAAAACCTATTAATAAAAAAAGATTAGAAGAGTGGTCTAATATAGATAACATACCTTTAGGTAGTGAAACAAGAAAACATTATGATAGAAACAAGAAACTAATAGACTTAACTGAGATACCAGATAACATAGAAAAAAACATTATAAATACATTTAAGAATTATGAAGTAAAAGACAGGTCGCAACTGTTAAATTACTTTATTAATAACAAACTGAAATCATTGATTGAAAACATTAACGATTTTTGACAATATATATTGGAGATAATTATGGCAATACAACAAAATCCTAATCTTATGAGTAAAAATGCTATGGAAAAAGCTCTCGCTACAGATACTAAAGAGAGAACTACTATACATGAAATATTTACTAAGATTAATAACGCCAAAGACAAACCTAAGAAGATTGAAATACTAAAACAGTATGATACTAAAAAAATGAGAATGCTGTTAAAAGCTGCTTTTGATCCTAAAATAGAGTGGGATATACCTAAGGGTACACCACCATTTATGGCTAACGAAGCACCTGTAGGTACTGAACACACTTACCTAGAGGATCAAGCTAGTAAACTTTTTCATTTTATAAAAGGTGGTGATGGCGAACTATCTAAAGTTAGAAAAGAAACTTTGTTTATACAAACTTTAGAAGGTTTACACGAAACAGAAGCAAAACTTTTAATTAACATTAAAGATAAAACTGTTAATAAAGAATACAAAGGTCTTACCGAGGCAGTTGTAAAAGAAGCATTTGGTTGGAACGATTCGTTTCTAAGACCAGAACAAAAATAGAACATTAGGGGTGTACTACATGTCGCACCCCTTTTACCCCCTTTTCCCTACATTTACTGAGCATTTTTCGCTTGACTATTTTATTATAATGTGTTATTATAAATAATATAGAAAGTGAGAGTTATATTATGAAAAAAGTTATATTACTATTAGCCGTTTTATGGTTTGGTTTAACTGCGTTTTCAAATTCAGTTAAGGCAAATACCAATGAGTACAATGCTGCTGTGATAGCACACATTTTACAAACAAAATTAAACGGTACTAACGTTGATACTGAAGCACTAATGAAGTCTGAACTAGATAAACTAGGTCATAAGTTTGCTTTAGAAACTTTATCTATCATACAGGTATATTTACCGAGTATCATAGACGGAGTTATGGCAGAAATGAGACTAAAGATAGATGAAGAGTATAAGTGTCAACTATTAAAAGGTTCTGAAATTCAAGGTAAGGAATGTAAAGAATGATTTTAGGGGAGAAAAACAGTTCGTGTCACAAAAAAGAAAAAAACAGGCTAAGATCAAGGCTAAATTGAAAGCCGAATTATCTGTGAATAGAAAATACAAAACAACTTATACTGACATTAAGAAATATTTTAAAATTATTAATGAGGCAGTATTTGATAATCTATTATCGCCCTTTAACGAAATACTAATTAAACAAATTAGAGATAAAGAAGTTAAATGTATGGGACAAGTTGTGGCATGGGAATGGAAGAGAAAAGGTACAAGACAATATTGGTTAGAAATGTTACCTTCTTATATTACTAAACAAGATTTTGTGGACACGTTAGGGCATGAAATGATTCATCTGTATCAAATGGCAAATATCGGAGATACAGGTAATCACAATGAAACGTTTTATAGTTTTAAAAAACCTATGAGACAAATAGGGTTGAATATATAAATGAAAGTGAGAATACATTATGGCGAGAAGACAAGTAAAAGAATTAGATCCTTACATCAAAAGTAGGGTAGGCGAAGCAATATTACAATTAGGTGAACTTATAAAACCATCTAACATTACTGGCAAAAGTAAAGTATATTATACAGGTAATTGGGTACAAGATATACACGACAATTATACTGATAAACAAGCAGAGGTAATATTTCAAAAAGTAGAAAAGTTAAAACCCCAATTAGATTTCTTTCAAAAAAAATTAGAAACATTTACTGACTTTGAGGGCAAAGTTTGGGTGGGTTACGACTATATTGCGAGGAAAAAGTGAAGACAGATTTATTCAGTATACCACTATTCACATTTGACGTAGAGAGTCAAAAAAAAGAATTACACGATTTAGCATTAAAACTTGAAAAAGAGAGTGCTGGTAATATTGTAAGTAATCAAGGTGGGTTTCAAACACAACCTTTTGGTAAAGAGAACGAAGCATATCAAAAATTTGTAAATGATAATATTGATTCTATATTTAAAGAACTAAATGACACATATGATTTTAGAAGTAATGTGATAAGACCTAGTAAGGGTTGGTTAAACGTTAATAGAAAAGGCGATTATAACCTTGTACATAGTCACTGTCAACATGATTTTGTAGGTGTATATTATATAAAAGTACCTGAGGGTGACTCTGGTAATTTAGTTGTAATAAATCCTGATAGACAAAATGAATTTACTTCATATGAAAACTTAGAGTATAACAAATATAATCAAGGTAGATTTAGTATCAAGCCAAAAGAAAATTTATTATTAATATTTCAAGGTGGGTTAGATCACTATGTCTTAGAAAACAAAACAAATGACTATCGTATATCAATGTCATTTAACATGGATGTTATAGATGAAAACAATAATTAGAACTTTAATGACAGTTTTTGTAGTGTGTATTGTAATAATAACAGTTTTACATTATATAAAAGATACAACTGGTAGAGCAGAGGCAAGTGTACCTAAACTACCAAACTTTGAACACACAAACAATCAACAGTTTTTAACTAACGTTTTACAATGTGTTGAGTATATAGATCATACCACAACAGGTTTATATCCTGTAAATGTAGAATTGTTACTTGCTCAGGCAGCCTTAGAGTCTGGTTGGGGCAATAGTAGATTTGCTAGAGTAGGTAAAAACTTATATGGTATAAGAACATATGATTTAAAAGAACCTCATATGTTACCTTCAAACAATCCTAAAAAGTGGGGTGTCAAAGTATATAACCATGAATGTGATAGTGTTTTAAATTACATAACAATATTATATACAGGTGGTGCTTATAAAAAGTATAGAGATTTAATTGAAAGTGGTGAAACTAATCCTTATGTACTTATAGAAACACTTGGTGCTTATGCTTCTGACGAGAATTACTTTTCAAAAATAAAAAGCATACTTAGAAAAATAGAGAAAGAGTATAAAATAAAATGAGACTAATATTAATATTATTAATACTTTTAATAACTGCTTGTTCTACACAAAAACCTAATAAAGAGCATAGACTAATTGTAAGTTTTGTAAAGAATATTATATATCCAGGTTTAGGTAAATAAATATAACTATGTTCTTAACACTATTAACATTTTTATCAGCAATTTCTATATCTGTTATAGCTGCTGGTTATTCAATCATTGGTCTAGCAACATTGTTTGCTGGTGCTGTGATACCTATTATCGCTATGGGTTCAGCACTAGAAGTAGGTAAGTTAGTAGCCGCCAGTTGGTTATATCATAATTGGAATAATGATGTACCTAGGTTATTAAAAGGTTATCTATTCGGTGCCATTATTATATTAATCTTTATTACATCTATGGGTATCTTTGGTTTCTTATCAAAGGCACACCTAGATCAAGTGAAACCTACAACTGGTAATAATATTAAAATAGAATTATTAGACAATCAAATCAATCAACAAGAAAAGATTATAGACAGATCACAAAAAACATTAACTTTATTAGATAAAGCATTAGAAGTTTATATTGATAAAGAATATGTAACTAGAGGTTTAAAAGAACGTAAGAAACAAAAACCTGAAAGAGACGCATTAACACTTGCTATAAATGAGGCGAGTGATGAGATTTTCAAACTTACAAATCAAAAGGCGTCATTAAGTTTAGAACAAGATAAGATAGAGGCAGAGGTAGGACCTATTAAATATGTAGCAGAGTTGATCTATGGTGAGAATGCTGAAGATAACTTTGATCATGCTGTTAGGATTGTTATACTAATATTAATATTTGTATTTGATCCTCTTGCTGTACTTCTATTGATCGCTGCCAACATATCACTTAGACAGTGGCGTTTAAAGAAACAATCTGTTATAGATGAAACAGGTAATAAGATACAAAAGAGAATGGCAAACTTACAAACTAGACATCAAAAATTAAAAGATAAAGAAAAAGATTATAAATCTTTTGTAGAAAAATTAGGTGCTAAAGAGTTAAGTGATTTAGATCCTGACGAAATTAAATTGAAACTAAATCAGATAATGGATTGGAATGATAGGAACCAAAGATAATTTTCTAACAGAAACAGAGTTAGAAAAATACAAGAATAGGCAAGATTGGGTAGATATTGCTCAACAAGGTATGTTTTGGTTAGATAGAAAAGCAAAATCAAATAACATATTTGAAGACTATATACTCAATCATTTAGCAAGCAGTTTTACAAATCAAATAGAAGGTTTTGAATACTGGATAAATATATTGTCACCAGATAGTCAATTAGATTGGCATTTTGATAAAGATGAATGGTTATATAAAAGTGAAAATATAGTACATCCTTTCAAAAGTACAGTATGGTATGGCTATCCACACGAAGTAGAAGGTGGTCAATTTGAGGCAAAGGGCATTGACAATTATGTTGATCCGTTGTATAATAGACTACTTGCTTTTGATGGTGATTATGAACATAGGGTTAGAGATATTACAAAAGGTGAACGATTAGGGTTGAGTGTTAATTTATGGGTATATAAACCAGAACATTTAAATCTAAAAAATCCTATAACAATGAGTGAAATAAATGAGTATACAAATATTAGATAATTATTTTAGTTTTAATCAACAAAACTTCATCTATAACTATTGCCGAAACTCTAAATTTAAAATAGGTTGGGAAGATAGTGACGATTTAGATAAACAAAATTACAAATCAATACACTCCCCATTTACCTATGACGAATATTTAAAATCAGGTTTAAAAGAAGGTGTTGACAAAATATCTAAACTTAATGCTAAACCAGCTAACATAGTAATCAATTTAACTAAACCAGGTGATGTACATATACCTCATACACATAACGGTCAAGTTGTATTGTTGTATTATGTAAATTTAGAATGGCAATCACATTGGGCAGGTGAGACTTTATTTTATGATAATGAATGTAAAGAAGTTATAAAAACATCTATTTACCAACCTGGTAGAATAATACTCTTTGATGGTGAAATACCACATACGATTCGCCCACAAACGTACAATGGACCACAATTTCGTTTCACAGCGTCTGTATTTTTTAATAAATCAACGCTTGACTCTAACTTCAAACTATGATATATTATAAGAATGATTACAATTAATGATATAAAAAGAATAGGTTTGCCTACTAATTTATCTACTGATCAGATTAGAAGAATAGCAAACGCAGAAATAACTTGTCAAAACGCTGAAACTGAATGGTCAAAAGACTATTGGTTTGGTGTATTTAAAAAACTATGTCAAAAATATAATTGTATGAATTACTTTAGAAAGGCTATACACTAATGAATATATTTTATGTAGATAAAGATCCAGTTAGAGCAGCTAACATGATGTGTGATAAACATATTATTAAAATGATATTAGAGTCTGCTCAAATGTTATGTTCAGCAAAAAGAATGCTAGACGGTACTGAGTATTATGACAAAACTAAAAATGGTCGTAAGATAAAAAGATGGCGACTAGATAATCCTAACGAAGAAGCAATTGTTTATAAAGCAGGTTGGGCTAAACATCCTAGTACACAATGGGTTATGAAGTCTGCTTACAATTACATATGGTTATACAAACACATGCTTGCTTTGAATGAAGAATATAAATTAAGATGGCAAAAAGATGATGACCATGTATCAATCACAAAACTAAGTGAACTATTAAAACACCCACCTAAGAACGCACCTATGAATGTAGTAGGTACAGACGCTACACCAGCTATGCCTGAACATTGTAAAATACCAAATGATGTAGTTGGGTCATATAGAAAATATTATATCTTAGAAAAGAAAAGATTTGCTAAGTGGGAAAAACCTAATGCTGTAATGCCTGATTGGTATAAACAAGGTATACAAAATGGACTATGAAGAAATGGAAAAGTTATCTTTAGAAGAATCTAAAAGACAAACAAAAGAACGTAAGCAAGAAGGACTAAATATGATACGACCATTTACGTTTGATGAAAAGAAACTTTTATGGGATGGTTTATTTGAAAGAGAACAGACTTTACATGAAATGGCAATGGAAGGTTTTAGAGAAGAATCAATATTAAGAAAACTAGAGGATGATGAAGATGGCGATGAGTGATTATAGTAGCCACGATTGGCGAAAACATACAGATAGTGCTGTTGTAGTTGACGATAACGTAGAACACAAAGCATTAAAAGTAAATGATAGTAGAGTTATTTTTATTAACCCTAACACATTAAGAGAGGAAACAGTAGATGTTTCTAGGTTGATAAGAGTATTTGTAAACAATATAGTAGGTCAAAGGAAAAGTATAAAATGATAAAAGAAGCATTAATAAAAAAACTAGAAGGTGACGTAGCAGTTGCTGAAGCAGATTTAAGAACTTTTTTAGCGTCACCAATCGGTGTTGCTGAACATATAGATTATGTAATTACAGCAGAAAAGAAAACTGCCTCACTTGCTGAAGCAAAAGATAAGTTAGAAGCAATAACAAATCTGTAATGAAAAACATAATAGACCCAAAAAATCCTAACACAGTAGGACAAAGTGCTTGGAACCTAGGTAATCATATTTTAATTATATGTTTTATTATGGCTCTAGTCTTTGTGGTTTACAATTCATACTAATGCCAATATATACATTTTACAATAAAAAGACTAAAAAAGAATTTACTGATATGATGTCCATTGATGAAATGGAAAAGTATATGGGTAAGAATAAACACATTACACAAGTATTACAACCAATAAATATAGTTAGTGGTGTCTCAGGCACCAGTTATAGACAAGATCAAGGATGGAAAGATAATTTAAGTAGAATAGCTGAAGCACATCCTAGAAGTGAGCTAGCAAAACAAGTAGGTAAGAAGTCTATAAAAGAAACAAAGACAGAAAGAGTGCTAGCAAAACATAAAGCAAAAAAGTTAGGGAAAAAATTCAATGGCTAATATACCAGATTATATGCGTGACTTTGATTTAGACCAAGACTATGGTTTTACACCTGTCACATCTAAACCAAAAGACGATACGCCATCAGTAGACCCTAAGTTAGTTGAAGGAACTAATTTAGAACTATCTAAAGTCAAAGCAGACGTAAAAGATATTAAGTCAATGATGAACGAAATTATGGAGATAGTTAATGAAAAAGAAACTATCACAAAAGAGATAGCAAGTACCGAAGTAAAAGAAAGATTTAAAGAAATAGAAAAAGTAATACTACCTTTCTTATACAATCTAGCTAAAAGTGACGAACCTTATATACATTGGCCTAACAGAGGTCCGATTATTAAGGCTCAAATAGAAAAAGTGTTAAAACTCACAAGGGGATAATATGAACTTAAAAGAAGAACATAAAGAACTAAAAAGAGAAGTAAATATTTTAGAAAGTAAAAGAAAAAAAGATAGAAGTTGTGTCTCTTGGCATTTAATAAGAGACGCAAAAAAGTTAAAGTTACAAGCAAAGGAAAGACTGAATGAAATTAAGTAATAATTTTAGTTTAAAAGAACTAACTGCTTCACAAACAGCTGAACGTAAGGGTATTAGTAATAATCCTAGTGAAGATCACATGACTAATTTAAAAGAGTTATGTAATAATGTATTACAAAAGATAAGAGACCATTATGGTAAAGTTGTTTCTGTATCAAGTGGATATAGAAGTCCAGAGTTGTGTGTAGCAATTGGATCAAGTGTAAATTCACAGCATGCTAAAGGGCAGGCGGCAGATTTTGAGGTGTTCGGATTAAGTAACGCTGAACTATGTAAATGGATTTCAGAAAACATAGACTTTGACCAGTTGATTTTGGAATATCACAATATCGGTGAACCTAATAGTGGGTGGATCCATTGTTCTTATAGATCAGATGGTGAAAACAGAAAACAAATTTTACGTGCTTACAGAAATGAAAGTGGTAAAACTTGTTACGAGTCATACGATCCTAGCTGAAAAGAGAAGCGAGACGAGTTAAGAAACGATCCTGAACAAATCAAGGATCATATGACATTGTATAGATCAACTTAACCTTGACTTTTCTCTGTTTTAATGTTATATTATTATATAAATGAAAGTGAAATATTATGAATAAATTTAATCATGTAGACCTAGACAAATCAAAGTTGCCTAATGTTAGGGGCAAGAACGTAGATGGTTTTAGATTTTACGGTATCAACGGTAAAAACTATCCGTCAGTAACATCTGTTTTATCAATTAGAAAGAAAAAAGAATTACAAGATTGGCGAAACAAAATCGGTGAAAATGTTGCCAATTGGGAAATGGGTAGAGCGGCTAGACGTGGTAAAGCTACTCACACATTAATAGAACAATATATTAAAAACGAAACACCGTCAATCAGAGACGTATTACCATTAGGATTATTTAAGTTAATAAAACCTTATGTAGATCAAATCAATAACATACATTGTTTAGAAACAGTTATGTTCAGCGACAAATTGACAATAGCTGGGCAAGTTGATTGTATTGCTGAATACAATGGTAAATTATCTGTAATAGATTTTAAAACGGCAAACAAAGAAAGACAAGAGTCTTGGATTGAAAATTACTTCTTACAAACTTGTGCTTATTCTATGATGTATGAAGAACACTTTGGTACAAAGATAGATCAACTTGTTATACTAATAGCTGCTGAAGACGGTACAATGGTGCCATTCATAAAAAGCAGATCAGAGTATGAAGATAAACTTGGCAACTCTATTGAAGAGTTTTATAAATATTACCAAGAGAAGTCAAAAGACAAAGCTGTGTCATAATGTTCTCTAACGAAAGGGAATATGAAAAACAAAATACTAAACAACTTACCAATATTATTTGTAACGTTGTTGTTCATATTTGGTATGACACTAGTTTACAATCACGCTAAGGCTAATGAAACACAAGGCTATGATTTATTCGGTATGACAATGCCAATGATGTGTGGTCTACCAGCAACAGTAGATCAGTATATAAAAGAAAAAGGCTTTACTGCTATCAATGTAAGTTTTGGTAAAGAAAAAGCTGACAGTGAGGGTGAAATTGTTTTTGCTGTTACTTATTACATAAATGATAAACGTCAAACATTAGCAGTAGCAGAATCGCCAAACGATCCATATAAGTGTATGATATTTCATACGTTTGATATGATAATGAATAAAAATTTATATCTAGGTAAAGAAACTTAATTATTTTATGAAAGTACATGATGGTTTATTTGATAACGTATGGATGAATGAGTTAAGTCATCAACTTGCTAATAATCAAGCTTGGTATATGAGAAATATTGCCAACTCATTTACTTATCCTTATGGTCTAACAGGCACACACCGATTATTAGGCATAAGATATTTCACAAAAGAATCACAATCTAATATGGTCATAAGAGACCCTAATGTAAATGAACAGATTTACGAGAAAGTTATAGGCGCCTTTGATTACTTTACTCCTAAGTTAGGTTATCCTAAAATGGAGTTATTAGAAATAGGTTTAAACTTACAATTCAAAGAACAAGATGGTACGGATCATTGCGATGGTGTAGCAGGTCAAACAGCATTTATTTTAATGTTATCTAATGAACCTATGGGTGAAGATAATGGTGGTGAGTTTTATCATAAACCTACTGACAGTTTAGTACCATTTAAAATAGGTAGATTAATAGAGTTTAGTGCTGAAGATTGGCACCACGGCAAAGCATTTACTGTACCACAGGTTGCTAGATTTAGTATTAAATGGTTAGGGCAACCTTTACAAATCACTTAACATATGTTATATTAAGATAGTCGACTAGTGCTGGTGAACGCTAGCGTTATTAGCCAGCACGCAAAATGAAAGAGAAATATTATGAATAGTAAAGAATTTAGTTTAATGATTGAGGGTATTGTAAAAGAGAAAAGGTGTACTTATATGGAAGCTGTATTATTATATTGTAACGATAA
>Ga0209336_10001040_pt1 | contig 13618 bp, 3 predicted proteins | sample LinPmetageLP32_FD_184042 | JGI IMG/M metagenome (GOLD analysis project Ga0209336, IMG submission 184042) | Marine viral communities from the Pacific Ocean - LP-32 (SPAdes) (version 2) | ecosystem: Environmental > Aquatic > Marine > Oceanic | place: Pacific Ocean | collected 2009-08-23 | reverse complement strand
CAGTAGTTGAATCAATTGTAGTTGTAGTTCCCTCTACTGAGAGGTTTCCTGAAATCGTTATGTTGTTTGAAAATGTTTTGTTACCTGCTATGGTTTCATTACCGGTGAGGTTAACATATCTTGAATCTAGTGAAGTTGTATAAAAGTAGTAAGTATCTTCTGTGGCTATTTCTCTAATGGAAGGGGTTCCATTATCTTTTTCAAAGTAAATCTTTCCATCGTGGGTGTTGATTGCCAATTCACCTAACTCTAAATTAGATGTTGTTGGTTTCCTGCCCTCGACGGCTGTTCTTTTTAGCTTAATTAACTGTGCCATATATATGACTTACCTTGTTTATATAATTATATACCCCTAATAAATACAAAACCTTTATATAAAGATATATATGTATTTATTAGATTATTAAAATTTGAACCGCTAACTAAACCTCTTATTTAAGAAAGTTTACTCTTTAATTCATCAATTTGTTTTTGTTGGTCTTTAACTGCTTCGATAAGTAAACCGGTAAGTTTAGCGTAATCTACACCCTTAAATCCATTATCTCTATCAGTAACTAACTGAGGAAGAACTTTCTCAACATCTTGTGCAATTACACCAACATTTGGTAATGATTGTTGTAATTCATCTGCATTTGAGTTCCAATCCCATGTTACACCTTTTAATGATTGTACTTTTTCAATTGGATTAGAAATAAGTTCTATGTTATCTTTTAATCTTTCATCCGAAGAAGCGAATGCTACAACATCACCACCTACGTTTAATGCTCCACTAATACCAACACCACCATCTACAATCAATGCTCCAGTTGTTTTGGTTGTTGATGCAGTTGCATCATCTATTCTAAGTGTTCCGAATGTTACATCATCACCACTACCTACACCTAAGTTTGTTCTAGCAGTTCCTGCATTTGATACATCAGATAAATTACTTGTTTTAGTTAATTTAGTTCCTAATGCCGTTGTAAGAGTAGAAGCATAAGAAGCATCATCATCAATTGCTGCTGCTAATTCATTAAGTGTATCTAATGTTCCAGGTGCTCCACCGATTAAATCAGTAAGTTCAGTTTGAACATAAGCAGTTGTTGCAATTCTAGTAGAATTGTTATTTGCCGCTTGTGTTACTGCAGTTGAATTACCTGTCAATGCTGCTGCTGAGAACATTGTTGCCTTAGATTCGTTTGTTACATTTCCTAAACCTAAATTAGCTGCGGTTAGTGTTCTTGTTGCAACAGAAGCGTTTGCATCTGTTACTAAACCACTTGTATTAGTTGTTATATTAATATCTAAATCAGATATTACAGTTGCTCCACTTAATGCATTTGTATCGATATCTATATCATCACCAGCTAAGTTAGTTGGTAATACATAATTGTTTGCCGATGCAGCAATACCATCTAATTTATTTTTTAGGGCAGTTGTAAAGTTGTTATCTGTTTGAGATGTTACAACAAAATCAAGATTACCATTAGTATCATCATAACCAACAGATATACCAGTTTCTGTACCATCTAACATACCACCTACGAAATCTTCAACTTGTTCTTGTGTTAGTTGTGTGTTTGTGTTTGTTGTATATGAAGGTGTACCGAATGTTCCATCATGTTTTAAGAATTCTCCACTTGAACCAGCTGATGGTACAAAGTTTCCATTTCCAGTTCCAACTAAACTTCTTATTTCAGCTGCAGTTTGGTCAGCAGTTGCTGAAGATTCAATACCATCTAATTTATTATGATGAGTAGTACTCATTAAACCAGCTATAGTACCAGTTGCTTCTCCAATAACTACATCATCACCATCTGATGAATGAATTGTTATTTGTCCTGTTGCAGTTGTTTTAGATAAATCTGTACTTACGTTTGTTACTTTAGCGGTGTTTGCAGTAATTGCTGATGCTTGTCCACCACTTATAGTTGTTACTGAACTTGCTAAATAATCAGATGAATCAAAAGATTTAACTTGTGATAAGTTAGTTACCTCACTATCCATTAATGCACCTGCTGAAGTTACATCCGAAGTTGTTGTTGTGTTTGTATTTGTTGTATATGATGGTAATCCAAATGTTCCATCATGTTTTAAGAAATGTCCACTTGTTCCAGCAGATGGTACAATACCACTATTACCAGTTCCTAATAAAGTTCTTATTTCTGATGCTGATTGGTCAGCAGTTGCTGAAGATTCGATACCATCTAATTTATTTTTTAGAGTAGTTGTAAAGTTTTGTTGAGTTAATCCACCAGCACCTACGGTTGCTAAATCACTTGTTAAAGCAATTGTACCAGTTGCGTTTGGTAGAGTTAATGTTCTATCAGCACTTAATGTACCAGCTAATAAGGTTGCTTCGTGTTCATCAGCAACACTTCCTTCGAATACAATTCCATTTGAAGTGGTAAGTGTTGTAACATTTTCTGTTGTTGTTGTTCCAGTTACTACTAAATCACCTGGTATAGTAATTGTATCTGAACCATCACCTATATTTGCAGCACCACCTAATGAAGCGTTTAATGAAGATTTTACATTTGCCGTATCTGTTACATCTGCTCCGGCTTCAATTGCATTTAATTTAGTTTTATCACCATCTGCAAATGCACCTTCTGATGGTTTAACTTGTAGTGTTGAGATTGTTACACCCTTGATACCTGTTAAATCGGTTACCTCACTATCCATTAATGCTCCTGCTGAAGTTACATTAGTTGCATCTGTTACATCTGCACCAGTTTCTATACCATCTAATTTATCGTGATGAGTAGTACTCATTAAACCAGCGATACTTGTTGTTGCTTCTCCAATTACTACATTATCTCCATCTGAAGAATTTATTGTAATTTGAGCTGCTGCAGTTGTTTTAGATAAATCAGTACTTACGTTTGTTACTTTCGCAGTATTCGCAGTAATTGCTGATGCTTGTCCACCACTTATAGTTGTTGTTGAACTTGCTAAATAATCAGATGAGTCAAATGCTTTAACTTGTGATAAGTTAGTTACTTCACTATCCATTAATGCTCCAGCTGCAGTTACGTTTGTAGCATCTGTTACATCTGCACTTTCTTCAATAGTTCCAAGTTTTGTACTTGCAGAACTATTATAACTGATTTTAGCAGTATTTGCATCTATCTCATCAAATAATGATGGAGATAAAAGACCAGATACTGATGTTGTAGCAATTGGTATAATTGCATTAGTACCATCCGAAGATGTAATTGTTCTTGCTCCAGTTGTACCACTAATACCTAAATTTGTTGTTACGTTTGTTACTTTAGCGGTGTTTGCAGTAATTGCTGATGCTTGTCCACCACTTATAGTTGTTGTATTACCCGCTAAAGCAGTTGATGAACTTGTACCTAATTGTAAAGTTGTTACTGAACCACCAAGTGAGATAGCAGAACCATCTATTGTTATACTTGAGTTTGATAATTTAGAGTTTCCAATTGAACCAGCTAATTTACTTGCTACTATTGAACCAGCTAAATCATCATTTGTAATTGAACCTAGTGTAATTGCTTGACCACTTATTGATAAATAATCATGAGAATCAGTAACTAAAGTTACATTAGTTGAATTATCAGTTCCAGCTGCATCTACTCCTAAATTTGTTCTTGAAGTTCCTGCATTTGCTAAATCTGATAAGTTACTTGCTTTTGCTAATTTTGTTCCTACTGTTGTAGTTAACGCAACTACGTCACTATCACCATTGGCAATACTTGCAGAGATTTCTAATAATGTATCAAATGCAGCGGGAGCTCCACCTAATAAATCAGATACTTCTCTCTGTACATACGCAGTTGTTGCGATTTTAGTTGAATTATCGTTATCAGCTTGTGTTGGTGCAGTTGGATTACCAGTTAATGATGGTGAAGCTAAATCAGCTTTGGTATCAATTTCTGTTTGTTGTGCAGTTGAAACTGGTTTGTTAGCATCAGAAGTATTATCTACATTTCCTAATCCTAAATCACCAGGTGTTAAATCTCTTGTTGCAATACTACCATTTGCATCTGTTACTAATCCACTCGTATTTGTTGTTATATTAAGGTCTAAATCGGATATTACAGTTGCTCCACTTAATACTGTTGTATCGATATCTACATCATCACCAGCTAAGTTAGTTGGTAAAACGTAGTTGTTTGCTGATGATTCGATTGTATCTAATTTAGTACCATCAGTTGCAACATCTCTTCCATCAAATGTACTATTAGTTGTAATAGCTCCTGTCATAGCACCACCACCTTTAGGTAATGCAGCATCTGCTTTAGTTCCTTGTGCTGATGTAGCATAATCGGAAGTATCAAATGATTTTACATCTGCTAAGTTGGTTACTTCAGAATCCATCAATGCACCTGCTGAAGTTACATTTGTTGTATCTGTTACATCTGCACTTGCCTCTATACCATCTAATTTATTATGGTCGGCAGTTGTGAAGTTTTCATCTGTTTGTGATGGGAACGTAACAACAAAATCCATATTTGCATTAGCATCATCATAAGTTACTGCGATACCTGTCTTAGTACCACCAGTTGCAACAAGTGCTCCTGCTATATCTTGAACTGCTTCTGTTGATAATTGTGTGTTTGTAGTAGTTACCGAACCACCTAATGAAATAGCTGAACCATCTATTGTTATACTTGAGTTTGCTAATTTACTATTTGCTATTGATGCTAATGTAGATGCTCCCCCAGCTGCTATTGTAATATCTCCACTTACATTTCCAAATACACTATCTTCTAAATTAGAGAAAGTTACTTTTTTCTCTGTTCCTGCATCACTTACAACTAAGTTATCTCCTTGTGCAATAGTTGCTCCTCCCAAAGAACCCAATGCATCTATATTAATTGCAGATACTCCAGTTAAACTTGAACCATCTCCAACAAATGAACCAGTAAATGAACCTGAGTAATTAACTGCTGGTTGTACATTTTGGTTTACCCCACTTGAGTTTAAGGTTATGGTTTCAAGAGTACCATTCTGTATTTGTAAGGCTATTAAATTACCATTCTCATCTGATGGAAATTGTAATGAACCTGAAATCTTGGGATTATGTATAATCATGCTATGTTTTCCTTATTAATTTTCTTATTATAAATATTATCTTTTAATTAAAATGTTTCTCCATCTACTTGAGAAATAACAGTTGCAGCTCCTGTTCCTGTTACATCTCCCGCTAATGTTATTTGTGCTGAACCACTAAATACTCCAGCTTGGTTCATTTCTGTTATTGCAAAGGCACCTAATCCACTAATATTCTCTGCTGATACCGAACCACTAACTATATGACCACCTTTAGCAACAACTGCAAAACCACTCTGTGGTGATGCAAAAGTAACTAATATATTATTATCATCAACCATTAATACATTTTCTGGTATTAATTGGTAATTATTGGAATTATATGATTGAACTAATGCATTTGGTGTATTTAACTCATGGTTAATACTCCAAGATATAGCATTTGTAAAAGATTGTTTTACAGTTGCATTTTGAGATACTGTTATTCCTGTTAATCTTGAACCATCTCCTAAAAAAGCAGATGCAGTAATAGAACCTGTAATGTTTAATGAACCGCTTAAAATACCAGAATGGTCAAGTGTTACTAATTCCTTAACATTATCACCAGCAGAACCACTTTTACGAAGGAATACCTTTCCATCGGTTACGTTCATTGCCAATTCACCGATTGCTAAATCTGATGTTGATGGCTTACTACCTGCTGCTAAACTTCTTTTTAATTTTATGATTTGAGCCATTTAAATTCCCTTGTTATTATTTATTTTTTAATTTATCTACTTCTTTTGATAGTTCTTTAATACCTTCAATTAATAATGATACTAATTTATCATATTTTACTGCCTTATATCCATCTTCTCTTGTATTAACTAACTCAGGTAATACTTTTTCTATTTCTTGAGCGATTACACCGTAATCCTTACCTTTATAAATATCTTGTTTATTCTCGTTCCAACTAAAACTATTACCAGAAATTTGATTTATTTTTTCGATTGGGTTTTTAATTGGTTTAATATCATTTTTTAACCTTTCATCTGATGCTGCAAATGCAACAACATCTCCACCTACATTTAATGCTCCTGCGATACCTACACCACCATCTACAATTAATGCTCCAGTCGTTTTACTTGTTGATGCAGTTGTTTTATTTATATTAACTGCTTCATCGAATGATTTAGCTCCTGTGAATGTTTGTGTACCACTTAGGTGTGCAGTATTTGATGATAAATATGTATCTGCGATAGCAGTACCTTGCCATACACCAGTTCCGATTGTTCCTAATGTAGTTACATTTCCTGAACCTTGGTAACCATCTTTTAATCCATCTGGTGTTACTGCTCTTGTTGTATCAGTACCAGTTGTTGTTTCAGCAGTTGTTGCTAATTCTACAATACCTTTGACTGTTACACTTGCATCTGATTCATCACCTGTGTTAGTTCCACTTTGTCCACTTAAGTAAGTTTGATTAATTGCAGTACCTTGCCATACACCTGTTCCGATTGTTCCTAATGTTGTAATTGCATTATCACCAGTATAAGTACTACCGGCAACAGCTGCTAATGTAGAGTTATATGCTTGTACATTAGTTCCAATTACCAATCCTAAATTTGTTCTTGCAGTTGATGCATCTGCTAAATCTGATAAGTTAGATGCCTTTGCTAATTTTGTTCCTACTTCTGTTACTAAACTTGCAAGTGAACCAGAATCATCTGCTAATGAAGCAGATAGTTCACCTAATGTATCTAATGTTGAACCTGCATTACCAATAACTAAGTCTATTCTATCTCGTACAAATGCAGTTGTTGCAATTTTAGTAGAATCATCAGTTGAACCTTGTGTGGGTGCAGTTGGATTACCAGTCAAAGCAGCATTTGTAAACATTGTTGCTTTTGATTCGTTTGTTACATTTCCTAATCCAACATCTCCTGCAGTAGTTGATTGTGCTCTTAATCCACTATATGTTCCACTTTGTGAAAATGCATCTACATCGGAAATATCTGATGAAGATATGGATAAGAATGATTTAACATCTGTAGCAGAACCACTAACAACAGCTTCTGCAGTTAATTTTGTTTTTACTCTTGTATCAGTATAATAAAGATTCGTTGAACCTTCTGATAAATCATCGGTATCTGATGAACTTTCATCTAATAGTTTTTTCCAAGCACCAGCATGTGCAAAATATCCTTTACCAGTTCCATGAACATGAGCAAACATACCATGATATGTACTTGCTGATGGTAAATCTCCTTCTGCAGAATAAACATTCCCAAAGAGAACTTTATTGCCACCCATATCTAAATCACCACCAGTAATTGTTGATGTGATTTGAGCTGAACTACTTACTACTGTTTCAGCATCTAATTTAGTTTTTACTCTTGCATCTGTATAGTAAAGATTAGTACCTTCTGCAACATCAGCAGTATCAAATCCTGTCTTATTAGCATCGTTAAGAACTACTTGTGCAGAACCACTATGAACTCCACCTATAAGATTTGCAGTAATTACATTACCTGCTCTAATTAAATCAACTTGAGTAGTATCGTTAAAAGTAAGTGGATTTTCATGAGCCTCTCCCTCTAAAGTATCGATTCTTCCTTCATGATTTGAAGAAGATGCAAATAATTCTGTTATATTTGTATTTTGTGCAGTTTGTTCTGTTGAAATAGAACCGGTTTCAGTAGATAATAAATCTAATCTTGAATTTTGAGTAGTATTTACAGTATCATTTGAAGATGTATATGAATTTAGTGAATCTAATATTCCAATCACTTGAGATGAACCACTTATTGTACCTGTTGGAAGTACTAAATCTGATGAATATAATTCAACTCCTTGTTGAAAGTGAGCAGAACCAGTATCTAAGAATAAACTTCTATTTGTTTCAATAGTACCACCACCATCTAAACCTTTACCACTACCAATTGTAATTGATGAGTGGTCAATATGTTCGTTTGCAACATATCCTGTTGTATTATGGATATCAACTTGAGATGAACCACTAATTACAGTTTCTGCATCTAATTTTGTTTTTACAAGTGCATCGGTGTAACCAACTTTATTTGTGTTAGTAGTAATTGCTGATGCCTGACCACCACTTATAGTTGTAGTATTACCTGCAAGAGCAGTAGTACCAGTTGAACCTAATTGTAAAGTTGTTACTGAACCACCTAACGCGATAGCAGAACCATCTATTGTTATACTTGAGTTTGTAAGTTTAGAATTTGCTATTGAACCAGCTAATTGAGTATTAGTTACACCACTTATTTGCGATGAACCACTAACAGTACCAGTTGGTAAATGGTCAATTACTTGTTGAGAACCTGAAACTGTTCCTGCAGGCGCTCCAGCTGCTGAAACTCCACCTAAGAAGTGAGCTGAACCTGTATCTATACTCATTGAAACATCACCTGCAAATCCACCACCAGCTAAACCACCACCAGGTGTTGGAATAGCAGCTGTAATATCACCAGCAGATGCATCAATAATTTTACCATCTACATAACTTTTTACTGCACCGGCAGTTCCAAGTACTTGTGGGTTACCATCTGAAATAGAACTTGAATAATGTAAAAAGGCACTTGTACCTAATTCTCGTTTACCTATTAGGTTTGATGAACTTATAAATAACGCACTAAATTCACTTCCAGTAATTTCTGAGAGTGCACTTAATGATACTGAATTGAACGATGGTGTAGATGATGCTTGTAATCCACTATCTACGTCAGAATTTATTCCATTAATTGTTGCTCTAATCGTTCCTTGTGATGGAGAACTGAATGCAGAACTACTTAATACACTATCTCCTAATTTTGATAGGAAAGTACTACTTAGTTGTTCAGAACCAGATACAACACCACCTTTTAAGTTTGCAGATAAAGTATCATCGGTTAAAATCATATCTATATTCGCACTATCTGATACTGCTAAGTTTGTATCACTCGATATATCAACAGTTTTTAAATAAGAACCACTATCTGCTTCAATTGCTGATAATCTTTGGTCTTGAACTGATTGTTCAGTAGTAATAGAACCAGTTTCAGTTGAAAGTTGGTCTAATCTTGAATTTTGAGTAGTATTTACAGTATCATTTGAAGATGTATATGAGTTTAGTGATGAAATATTTGTTTTAGAACCACTTAATATATTTCTATCATCTAATGAAGAACTAAATCTTTCTTCTGTCCAATAAAAATTACTTCCTTCATCTAAATTTGTTGTTGTTGCAGCTCCTAAATAAGAACCACTATGTACTGCTTCTTCGTTTAATTTTGCTTCTACATTTTCATCAAAGTTTGTAATTGTATCAGCATCTACTTGAGATGAACCACTAACTATACCCGATGGAATGTTTGAAAGTCCTACATAAGAAACTTGTGATGAACCACTTACTAACGTAGGTTTGTTTGTAATGTTTGGGTAATCAACAGATGCTGCAGTTACTCCAGTTAATTCTGAACCATCTCCTTTAAATCCTACTGATGAACTTACTTTTGCATCTAATACGAATGAAGTTGTGTTATGGTCCCACTTTAAAGATTTATTTGCTCCTGCTATTTCAATACCAGCACCATCTGATGCTGCAGAATCTGCAGAACCACTTGCAACTGTAATTAATTTATCTTCAATACTTAATTCTGTTGAAGAAATTTCAACCGCAGAACCTAATACTGTTAAATTACCAGTTACTTGAACATCGCCTGTAAAATCACCATCTGCAAAAGTTACATTATCTGATGTTGATAATCCTTGATTAATTCCATCAAGTGTAGCTTTATTTGCGTGTGAATGAGATAAAGCACTTAGTAAATCTAATCTACTATCTATTGATGTAGAAAGAGGTCCTTCAATTGTATCTAATCTACTATCTACTGAAGATGAATATGAAGAAAAATCTGTTGATGATGAAAGAATATTACTTCCACCTAATATTTGAATTGAACCAGATACAACACCACCCTTTAAGTTTGCTGATAAAGTATCTCCTGTTAAAATCATATCAACTTGTGAAGTATCACTTACAGCTAAATTTGTATCAGTTGAAATATCAACTGTTTTTAAATAAGAACCACTATCTGCTTCAATAGCACCTAATCGTTGGTCTTGTATTGCTTGTTCTGATGTGATAGAACCTGTTTCAGTTGAAAGTTGGTCTAATCTTGAATCTTGTATTGCTTGTTCTGATGTGATAGAACCAGTTTCAGTTGAAAGTTGGTCTAATCTAGAATTTTGTATTGATTGGGTTGTATTGTTTGAACCAGTATAAGTGTTTAGTGAACTTATATCTGTATGTGATAAATCCGAAATTTGAGATTCGGTAATTGTTATTTGTGATGAACCACTAACGATACCACTTGGTATGTTTGAAAGTCCTACATAAGAAACTTGAGATGAACCTGATACAATATTACTAGGTATGTTTGAAAGTCCTACATAAGAAACTTGTGATGAACCTGATATTACACCATCAGAATTTAATTTATCTTTTACATTTGAATCAAAGTTTGTAATTGAATCTGCATTTACTTGTGATGAACCACTAAATACATTATCACCACCTATTTCTAAAAAAGAACCTGTTAATTGGTCTGAACCTGATATAACTCCTGTACCATCTAATGATAAATTATCAAATGATGCAGAAACTGCATAAATGTTATTCCATTTTTTGGTACTAGAACCTAAATCAAACTGTGCTGATTGAGATGGTATTAAATGAGAATCAAATTGTCCAGATACTGTAATGCTATCTTGAATTGCATCTCCTAAAATAATATTACCACCAATTGTTATATCATTAGTAACTGATATATTTGATGCGGTTATATCTCCAGTAAGTGCGATATTTCCTGTGTTAGAACCAAGTTTTACTAAAGTTATATTTGTTGAACCATCTCCTACAATAAAATCATTAGTATCTGTTTTAAAAAACGGCTCTGATTCTACGAGGGAAGGTATTGTTGTTCCTCTTCTAAATTTTAATGTATAAATACTCATTGACTGAATTATCCTTTTATATTACTAATAAATATGATAGACCTAAATTTTGATATTAAATATACTGTTTATCGTCCACCTATATAAATATGAAAAAATAAAAAGTATAAAAAAAATCCCCAACCTTTCGGAAGGGGATTGATTTATTTAAGTATATTCTTATTAGAATGTACCACCATCAAGTTCGTTACTCGCAACGAATGATGAACCATTCCATTGAATAACATCACCAGCAGTTGAAGCTGCTACTGATTCGATTGATTTGTTTGCATCATAGTAAACAAATGAATTAGCAGTTGCTGAATTAACTCTTAATTCCGCAGTTCCACTTATTGTTACATTTGTACCATCATCAGTAATTTTAGTATCAACTAATAATCCATTAGAATCAGCTTTAAGAACTGTGTTAGCAGTAGGAGCTGCATTTAATAATGCGATTTCCTTCTCACTTCCAAGTTTTCCAGCCATCCAATAATCAGATGAAGCATCCCATAGTAATGAACCACTAACAGTAGAACTACCATCAACATCACTAACTAAAAGACCAGCATCACCTGCACCTCCTGCGTAGTTAAGTTCAAGGATTCTATCACCAATGTTTACAGTTGTAGAATCGATAGTTGTAGTTGTACCCTCAACATTTAAATTACCAGTTACAGTTACGTTACCAGTAAGTGTTGGGTTACTTGGAATTCCAATTTGAATTTGGTCGTTAGATACAGTTGTTTCAATTTCGTTAGATGTACCAACAACATTTAAAGTTCCAGTTGTAAGTGCAACAGTATCATCTGAACCATTATCAGCACCAATTGTTAAGTTAGTTGCTAATCCTGTCAATCCTGCACCACTACCAACGAATGAACCAGTAAAGGTTGAAGTTCCTGCTAAATCACCAATTTGTTCACCACTTACTCTTCCACTACCGAAATCGGTTGCTTCATCTACTAAGGCAGATACTACATTAGCTGAAGTAGCAGATACTTTAGCGTTGTTTGCAGTAATATGTCCTGCTTGAGTAGAAGTTATTCCAGTTTTAGCAGTATTCGCAGTAATTGCAGAAGCTTGTCCTCCACTTATAGTTGTTACTGAACTTGCTAAATAATCTGAACCATCAAATGCTTTTACAGCTGCTAAGTTAGTTACTTCTGAATCCATTAAGGCTCCAGCAGCAGTTACGTTAGCAGTGTCTGTTACATCTGCACTTTCTTCTATTGTTCCAAGTTTAGTACTTGCAGCACTACTATAACTAATTTTAGCAGTATTCGCAGTAATTGCTGAAGCCTGTCCTCCACTTATAGTTGTAGTATCACCCGCAAGTGCAGTAGAACTTGAAGTTCCCAATTGTAAAGTTGTTACTGAACCACCTAATGATATAGCCGAACCATCTATTGTTATAGAAGAATTTGATAATTTACCATTTGCTATTGAACCAGCTAAATCATCGTTAGTAATTGCACCTAATGTAATTGCTTGACCACTAATTGTTAAATAATCTAATGAACCAGCTAATGTTACGTTAGTTGAGTTATCAGTTCCTGCCGCATCTACACCTAAGTTAGTTCGTGCAGTTCCTGCATTTGATAAATCAGATAAGTTTTGGTCTTTTTGTAATTTTCCTCCAACAACTGTTGTTAAAGAAACTACATCAGAATCTCCATTGGCAATACTTGCAGAAATTTCTAACAATGTATCGAATGCCGCAGGTGCTCCACCTAATAAATCAGATACTTCTCTCTGTACATAAGCAGTTGTTGCTATTTTAGTAGAGTTATCATTATCTGCTTGTGTTACTGCAGTTGAGTTACCAGTTAATGCAGCTGCTGAGAACATTGTTGCTTTACTTTCGTTATCAACATTTCCTAAACCAACATCTCCCTTAACCAATGATATTGCACCAGTTTTACCTGCTACACTATCTACTACATTTACTTCTGCTCCTTCTTCTATCGTAGCTAATTTAGTACTTGCAGCACTACTATAACTAATTTTAGCGTTGTTTGCAGTAATGTGTCCTGCTTGAGTAGAAGTTATTCCAGTTTTAGCAGTATTTGCCGTAATTGCAGATGCTTGACCACCACTTATAGTAGTAGTATCTCCAGCAAGTGCAGTTGAAGAACTTGAACCTAGTTGTAAAGTAGTTACTGAACCACCTAATGAAATATCAGCTCCATCGATAGTAATACCATCGTTTGCTAAATTAGCATTTGCGATTGCAGTACCATTCCATACACCGGTAGCAATTGTACCTAATGTTGTGATTGAAGTAGCTCCTGTAAATCCTGTTTTATCTGCAGATTGTAATACTACTTGACCTGAACCAGATATAGTACCAGCAGCTGCTGCTGCAGTTACCTCAACGTTTCCAGCTTTGTTTAGGATGTATAATTTTGCGTTATCAGTATCGAAGAATGGAATACCATCAACATGAGTGTTGTAGTCATTTCCTGTTAAGTTAGGTACGGTTGTTCCTTGTAATATTTTGTTTACAGGACTTGCCGTTGAACCATCAATACCAACAAACACTAAGTTAGCTCCATTGGCAATCGTTCCAAGACCACTTGAACCAGTAACAACTAACAGTTCACCTGCTCTTGTTGTTGCATCTTTCAGGCCTTCGAGATTACCT
>Ga0209336_10001039_pt1 | contig 13624 bp, 39 predicted proteins | sample LinPmetageLP32_FD_184042 | JGI IMG/M metagenome (GOLD analysis project Ga0209336, IMG submission 184042) | Marine viral communities from the Pacific Ocean - LP-32 (SPAdes) (version 2) | ecosystem: Environmental > Aquatic > Marine > Oceanic | place: Pacific Ocean | collected 2009-08-23 | reverse complement strand
ACTTTGAACCACTATCTCAAGACTGTATGGCACTTGCCCGTCCTCCTGAGCCTCATGTGCTGTTGTGATCTCATACTGGCTACCACATTTTCAGCCACCATCCTATAGCAAGGAAGCGATCCTCGCTATATGTATTGTCTTATATTACTCTTTCTCCCAAAGGTTGTGTAAACACTTCAATGTTTTGTCTAATTATAACAGGTGCTAATTGTTTGTCAAGTCTTTTTATTTGTGAGTGTTGGACAAAATTAGTAGCAATACTTGCCATTAATAAAAACCACAATATATAAGTAGCTGGATGTATTTCGTCCATTGTTTTTTTTAATATAGGTAATTAAATAATTTTACAGCATCATTATAGGAATTATTTACAAAATCACACGCTTGTTTGCAGTTATTACATATCCATCCCTTGAACTGATTCTTGTTGGAATAATGAGCGACCCACTGATCTGGAATTTTATTACAACATTCACAATATTCTGGTTTGTCTCGAAGTTCTTGGTTCTCATAATCAAATAATTGTAATTGAATCATATTGTTTTTAAATCTGTTATAAAGAGATAATAGCGGGATAGCAAGCCTAACTATCTAAGTCTATTTTATATATAAGATATACCCTTTGGCCTTTACTGGGCCGCTATAAAAATTAGTTTGTATTAGCTTTTGCACTTCCTTTTCTTAATTGCAGTCGCTCCATATCTAGTTTCTCCGTATCTTCCGGTTGTACGAACAACAGCGAAACCTTCTGATTTTAAAGCTGGTTTAATATCGCTAATAGTCGCCCTGAGATTACCTACAGAGAACATAGTAGAAGCACTATCTTGGCTAAGAGTACGGCCTCTTCTAAGATAATTCATTACACGATCTTGCTTGCTCATTATATCTACCTTTTTGTGGCTGTCCTTTAAACCTAAGTTAAGAATTTTGTCGCCACTTACAAAAATCTTATCAACATTTAATTTATAATAATATCAAAACGGGTTGGGGTCAATATTTTTTTTATGTTTTGCATTATCTTCTATCCAAAAAATCATTTTATTTTTTTCGTCATCCCAAGCACATTCTATTAAGTCTTCTGATGCCACTTTAGATAATGCCGCTTGATATATAATAGATGTGACTTGTTCAAATACCTCGTCAAATATTGTTTCATCAATTATAAATTGACCATTATTATCAAGACCAATGCTTTCTTTTTTAACTATACTAATGACTTGTTCTATGGTAATAAAAGTATCTATAATTCTAATATCATATGCACCACCTGATAAATTTGCAGCAGCAGAATCTCTCACGGTTTCTGCAAAATTAGATAATTCTGTTATGCTATATTCACTCATTGTTATTCAAGGCTTTAATATTGTGTAAGTGTATTTATATTTTACACCATACTCAATGTCTTGTTTTTTCTGTTTGCATTGGATTCTTTCGATTGTAATTTAGCGAGTCTATGCTTTGTTCTCCAAAGTCCAGTCAGTTTACTGTGTTCGTCTTTTCCCATCCAGATGTGACAAAATCCTCCCTCTTTTACTCCATAAGCTATGATTCCATTGTTATCAACACCCAGTACTGTAAACTTGCCCCTACATCCCATAGGAATAAATTCTCCGTCTACTACAGAATATGGGCCTCCCGTAGCTTTAATTCTGTCTCCCTTTTGCAATTCTCTCCAATCAAATTTCCTAATCATTCGAGTGGTTTTCTTCTCTTTACTTTGAACAGCAAACATAAAGGGATGTTGGCATTCTGAACACATATATGCTCTTGGGCCGCATTGATGTCCACACTTCTCGCAAGTCTTTTTACCTTTAGGCATGATCTAGTCTCCTGTGAAATAAACTGATAGTCCAAGTATACTATACTTATCGGTAGTTGTCAAGTAGAATCTTTAGGTTCTTTATTTTGGCTTTGTACCCAAAGTTCATATTTCTTTTTGCTTTCTTTGGCCTTTTGTATAAAATTCCCAAACGCTTGTTCTGTACTTTCAACAACATCATCCCTCATAGGTTCTGGATATATGGATGGCATAGGAATTTTTTCTACACTTGCAGCTTGAGGAGTTTCGGGATTAAGAGGTATTTTTTTTGGTTCTTTCATTTTATCATCTCCTATTTAGACGCTAGTAAATATAAACCAATATTTGAAAAGCTATATCCCAAATAAGCTATACCCATACCAAGATTGCCTTTATATATTTGTTCTATACTGACATATAAGTAAATTAATCCGGTTAAAGCAATTAGCCAGCCACTCATGCTACCAACATCCCTTCATAATATTTAGATATTGCTTTGTCTTTCATTTTAAGTTCCATATCTAAGTCAAAATCAAGACCGTATGTACTAAAAATATTTTCTGCATAGTCGGCATGTTTTCTTGGGTTTGTATTATCTAGATCACGACAACTTTCGCTATAATGAAACAAAGGTCTATATTCTCCCCATGTTATATAGCATTCCTCTAATGCTTGTTGCTCTGTCCAACTATCTGGATGACAAGCCTGATGTAAATAGTCAAAGGTTATTGGGATATTTGTTTTGGGGTGAAAATCTTGAACAAGTTGTTTTACAGACCAGCAATTAAGTTTATCGTCGTTTTCAATAACAATACGGTTACGGCAATTACTATCAAGTCTATTATAATTGTGCATAAATCTTTGCGTAATCTCATCATTGCTTCCTTGCCTATTATTGATATGTAGATTCATGGGCGAATTATAGTCTGCTGAACAGCCTAGCATGTCAAGGAAATTACTGTAAAAATTTAATTCTGTCACCGTTCTGTCTACTGCGTCTGCGTTGGACGAGGCCAAAACATTAAATTCGCTAGGATGACAACTAATACGAACATTATTTTGCTGTATAGTATATGCAATATTGTCTATCTCACGTAAGATGCTAGAGCATTGAGGAAGATCGCTGAGAGTAATATTAGCAGCACGATAGGTAATAAGAGGAAAAAGATTGCTGCTGATCCTATAGCAATAATCGTGTTCTGCACAGTGAAGAATGGTAGCATTAGTAACCTCCATGTTGTTCAGTATTCTATTGCCCAACGTCAATAAAGCATCTGAACGATCTAGCTGGCTAAATCGTTTAAATGTCATAGTTTGAAACCTGAGTGGTTGCTCAAGTTCTTGTAAGTCTAGTGATATACAGCATAATCCAAAACGCATATTAGTCTCCTGCCTCCGATTATATAATAATATCGGATGCCTGTCAAGCAAACTTTAACTCCATTCTGAATACAATACACCGAATATTAAAGGTAATCAAGTATTCTTCCTTCTTCATATTGACCGAATTTCAAAAAATGTATTTTTGCTTTATCTGGTTTATATTTTATATAAGGATTAGTAAATAAATCTTCGTTCAAACAAATATATTTTTCAGCATGAAATTGGTTTGCTCTTAAAATCCAACGATCTCTAGATATATCATATTCCTTTAAATATCTTTGATGTAGATTATTGTTTATATTAAGTTCGTTCGGTTCTGTAAAATATTTATTGTAGATATGTGTTTCAGTTTTATTATCTGCTATAGAGAATATCGAGCAATGACTTATTGTAATAATCTTATTCAGTAAATCTATACAATTTTTTAGTGTGTGTTCATCAAACTGATAGGTTCCAGATTTATTATCTAAATATATAACATCTCCATTTAAATCAACCACAATAGAACCTGCCATTACTACATTATCTTTGGTTGTGCTTGATTCTTTAGAGATAAATTCGTGTTTGAGTCCTATAGATATTCTGTTATTATTGTCTAAAATAAAATCTAGTTTTTTATTGTAGCAAAAACTTGATTGATGAAAAAATATTTTTTTGTCTACATTTGAAATATCTAATAAATTATTAGAAAATCTATATATTACTTGTGGTTTCATTGTGCCATTTCATAAACTTATACATATCTCCTAGTTTGTTATAGGACACTTCATATCTGCTTTGGTCATAAGTAAAGTTATTGGTTTCAGTTCCAGCTTTTTTTAATGTCGCTATCTGAAAGAATTTTTTCTTTGAAGCTATACCACATATCCATGCTTTAGAAAAATCGTTTTTAACTCTGCTGAATATATAATAATCAGCATCTCTATTTTTTTGTTCCTCATAAAGTGTTGCACTATAAAACTCTAAGGGTTTACTGTTACAGCCTTGTGCCTTTGAGTCTATTGTGCTATCGTCTAGTAAAAAATCTACCAAATAGTTATCGCTATATTCAATTTCAGGAAAAACAGAATTTACACAAGCCTCTGCTAAATATCCTGTCATTCTTTGTCTTTCTTTATTTGTCCTGTGTGTACCAGAATTACCAAAACGATTAAAATATTGCTCGTTTCGTTTTTTTGCTTCTTCTAATATCTTTGGGGTTATAATAACTTCAATCATTAATCCATCCATCCTAATGCTTCAGATATAATAGGGAATCTAGTCATAAAAATATATTTACAACTTAATGCTATATCTTGATGTTCTTTTTGGGTGCCGTTTTCACTTCGTAATTCTATATAATGAATCCAGCTACGGATACTACCACTCATATATAATCTTGTAGGAGTTGCTAGAGGCAATACAAATCTAGCACATTCTTTTGCAACACCTTCTGCTAACATACTATTATATAATGCTTTTGATTTAGCAAACAATTCTCTCATTTGTAGATTGTACTTGTTTTTTACTTCTTGGGCAAGATCATCTAAACTGTTTTGTCTGTTTTTATTATCTTGTGATCTTAAATCTGGTATAGGTACTTGGTCTTCTAACAAGCTAGTGTCAGCATATCTCTGGCTAAATTCTTGAAAAGTAAAACTTCTATGTCTTAATATTTGTGCAGCAATTCCTCTGTTGGTATTAATTTCAATAGTCATAAATGACATTTCAAAAATAGACCAATGTTTATGCTTGATGCAATAATTAAGTAGTCCGGCAATACTTTTATTATCTTGATTGTTTGGGTTGGACACCCTAGCACAGTATGCTATATTTTTTTCTGCGTCTGGAGCAGCATTTACTAATGTTGCATAGTGATTTTCATTAAGTTTATTTGTCATTATTTTTGTTCCACCATTTAACCAATCTGTCCCATACTGGTCTGAAGAAAAACAATACGATATAAGCAACAACTGCTTCTATAGCTTTACCAAAAATAGTCGTCATTGTTATTGACTGTTTTTTAATTGGTTTGTCGTCACCAAGATGATCTTTCATAATCTATTTCTTTCTGTATCTGTTCTTGTCTATATCTTTCCTGATGTGCTAAATGTTTGTTATCAGTTATATCATTGTAAATAGCCATAGCCATTTTACTTAAACTATTTGTAGCACCACCTCTGGATGAATCTTCTATTAATATCCAATTATAATGATAAGGATTAGCTTCGTCACCAGATTTCTCTCTGTCAACTTTGTATCCCTTATCCTTAGCCCATCGTTTTATATTAGTCCAATTCATTCTTTGTAAGCATCCCCCGGTTTATTTTTTTTATAACTTCTAGTCTCAGGATCATATTCTGGCATATCCTTATCGTATCTTTTCCATGTTTCAGTGTGTTTAATCGCAGTCATCTGGGATTCCTGTTTTAATTGCATAAGCATTTGATGCTCTATTAATTTATACAGATCATCAATATGTCCTCTAATCTCATGACAATTACCCATACCATCTAGCACTTCCGAAATATGTTGTTTTACTTCCGTCTGAACACAGGCATACTTCAAAGGTAGCTTGTCTTTCTTGCTCATTTGTTTATATTCTTCAGGCATGATCTAGTCTTGGATAAATTTCAAGAACCTTTTCTAGCATAGAAATTATCTCAAATAAATATATGCTTTGAGTATTACTAATATTGTCAATATGATCTAAGTCCTCTACCATATATCTAAATATGTTCTCATAGCCAACTTTGTCTAGTAAAGTTCTTATATCCTCTTTTTGTTCAAGATAATTTACTTCTTTTTTAATGTTTTTTCTTTTTTGTTCTTTGCTAATTGTCATATTTATTTTTCGCTTGTTTTTGGAGATGCTTCACTTTCTTCTTGAGAGGAAGCAAACAGTGATCTTAAAGTTTCTAGTTTGCTTTGATTGTCGTCTAGCATTGAAATATAGTTATCTAAAACTTCTGTAATATCAGGATGTTCACCTATTCCTACAGATTTAGACATATATAAATCAATAGTAGCTAATGCTTCTTCTACTTTAGCTTGATACTTTGCTTCTAATGCTCTGATAAATCTGGTCATTTAAGTCCTCCGAAAAAGTTATTGTTATAATAGTTTTACCTATCGGGGTAGTAGTTTGATTATATGTATTTAGTAATACTATTTGTAAATTTTCATTCATCTTCTAAAATATCCATAGGAATATCAATAGTATGATTATCTTTTTTAATCTTTATATATACGATAGCCTTACCTTCACTTTCTGTGAGTATAGACATTATAATACTAACGAGACCCATCAGTGTCAATAGAGAAATAACTGTAGCTATGACATGTCCAAATGTTATTTCCATAATATCCTCACAACAGAATTTGCTATAATTACGGCTATAGCTATTTCAAGTATATTAATTACGTCCATTTATCTGTAATATAAAGGTTGATAATACCACTGTAGTTGTGGTTGATAAGTAATATGTCTTTCTTTTCTTAAAAACCAACAACGTCTTTCTGTTACTACTGGAACATTGTGATAGTAAGGAACCCATCCATAAATCACGGTTGGTTGTGGAACCATATACGTTACAGCAGGAACAGGAGTTGTTATCACCATCGGAGGTGATGGGGCAGCAACAGGTACGCCTGCTACCCACTCACCAGTATAACCTATCGAACTCCACAATGCAATCGTTAAAAATAAAAATGTCCTCATAACATTTCCTTTCTTTTAAATATTAGTCTTACTTCTTTTCCATGTCTCTCATCTCGTCCCTGAGCCTGAAAGCCCTATCAGTATCTCGGCTATTTAGTGTTCCTTCCTTTAGATATTTTTGCAACTCTTCTTGGGTAGTAGGTTCTCTAGCCTCATCTTCATAATAGTATTCCCAAGGTTTCCATCTAATTCTGACATGATCTATAGAGACTTTTGTGTTGCCATTGTTATCTGTATAACTATATTTAACCCAATACCATTCTTCTGCACACATAGCCTCTTCTATTACTTTGAAATCTTTAGGATAGCCATTGAAAGCACTTATTTTAAATCGTCCTTGACCATATAGCCAATCTAAAACGCCTTCGTCTTCAAAGTCAATAGGGAAAAATGTATTGTATATTGAGTTATGTACAATGGGATATTTCCACCCTATATATTCAACATTTAATATAAATCCTAATGATAATCCTACAAATAACAAAAAGAACTGATAAAACAAAGTCCGGCAAACGGTTATAAGTATCATCAAATAGCCCCAATTTTTAAGGTGTGATATTAATAGCATAATACTTATCTTTACACCTATCTGTCATATCTTTGGAAATAATGATGAGTAGCTATTTCTACAATTATAATAATAGCTACAAATATAAAAAACTTGGTCATCTATTTAACTTATTGATAATACTCAATACTCTTCTGGCTAATGCCGCTTGCCCGACGATTCTGCCGTCATCGTAATCGTTATAATAGCCGGAAGTTGATTCGTGTTTGAATTGCTGTTTAATTTTGTCATTACATAATCTAACGATATTTTCAATCTTAGATTCTAATATTTCTTTAGTCATTTATTTTTCTTAGATTTACTACGAATGTAATCAACTATTTGACCAGCAGTAGAAGGTATGCTATTCCCTCCCCAATAATATTTTACAATCAATGTCCTTACATCTCTTGTTATGTCAACATCAGTATATATATCATAATAGGCAGATTTATATTCTAATAATATATATTTTCTAACACTAGCAGAAAAAAGACCTATTAATTGTTGAACTTTTTTGTTTTTCATGGATTAAGTCTAAGCATTGCTATAATTTTATTGGACGTTTTTTCGACATCATATTCTTTGGTTAAACTATCTGCTAAGATATTATCTACAACAGTATTATTATCTTTGTTTTTAACCTTTCTTAATACATTTTTACCATATGTATTTTCTATAAAAGCAAAAACCTCATAAGTAAAATTAGCAGTTTCCATTCAGGTCTCCATTGTTAAAGTATATATTAGTATATCAAATTATTCTTATGTGTCAAGACATTTATTTAAAAGATTTACAGAAGTTTCTAAAAAAATCAAAAGAGGCAGTTCATCTGTTGTTGCCATATCAATATTATTAAGGTCATAAATTTGATTTTCATAGTCAATAATAAACTTTTCTATATCTTTTCTTAGATTATCTTCCATAATATATCCTAGTAAGAATGAACAGTCCAAGTAGTTTCAGTAATAAATTCCATCTCTAATGTTTTGGCAAGTTCTTGCCCTAATTTAGTCATCTTTGTTTCAAAAAGATCATAGGGTTCAAACATGATATATAAAATATTAGTCTCTATATCATAGCCGGTTTCTCTGTTGTTGTCAAATATTCTTATAGTCCACTCTGGCAAATCATCAGCGTCAATATCTGTATGCTGACAGAATGTCCTAATCATAAATTCATTACGTTCACGATCATTTTCATATCCAGATGAGTACTCACCTTGCTCCATGCTAAGTTCAGCAATAAATGTCTCTATAAATCCATCTCTATTTTTAGTCATAGAACCAAGTGCTTCTTCGTCAATATATTTTTCTTGATATAAAACATTTGCAATTAACTGTCTATTTGCTTTCTTTTTAATTGCATTCCTACGAAGAAAGTTTACCATCTCAACAGCTACGGCACTTTCTGTAAAAATATCGCTACCCATTATTCATCAACCTCCTTAGTAAATCTATAGTATAATCTTTCTACTTCTTTTAAATTATAAGAGTATGGAGCGACATTATTTCCGTTCTTATTGTTCCACCTCATATCTTCGTGTAAAGAATCGAGAGCATCAAGAACAATATCCATATCGCCTTCAGAAATTGGGTAATTCATTTAGTTTTTTGTCCTGCGTCATAAGCTAAAAAAGTTATATTATCTAAATCACAAAATAAACTTTCTCCCATACTCATTTCCCAATCTTCGCCATTACGTCCTTTTTCAAAAACATCTTGGCAAATTTCCCACAGGAGACTGTCCGCTTCACCTTCGTGCATCATCCGATGAACACAACCGCTATCTCCCCATGCTTCTTTATCCTCTTCAGTATATTCAGGATTTTGTTTTAAATATTTTGTAACAATTTTATCTGCTTTAGGAATAGCAATTTTAGCCCACCATGTATCGAAATCTTTAAATGCTAATTTATTCATTAAATTTTATCCTTTAATAAATCATTGAGAAATTCTTTAGCGACATGATCCGGGTCTTCTTCTACATTTACATCACACTCGTTTAATTCACCATCGAAAGCATCTCTGTATGCTACTCCTAAATCTTCTAGGATATAATCATTACGTTCGTCTTCATCTAACTTTAGATACTCTGTGCCTGTAATAATATGTCTATGAGATTCATTCTCTACATAATCTCCGATCCATTGAAATCTAATACTCTCAGGATCAGCCTCTACCCAACCACTAAATCCTATAATAATTTTACTCATCTCAAATCCTTCCTTTAGTCCAAGTATATCATATATTATCGGCAATGTCAATAAGAAACTTTAGTATCTCTCTCTATTTGTTTTCTTAGTTCAATTAGGTCTTTATCTGTCCACATTTGATAAATTAAATAAAAGTCTCTAGGTTTCCATTGGCTGACGAATTTTTTTGATTTTGATTGCTTTACTAAATCTTCTTGTTTAATCTTTGTATCTTGATTGCTTAGGTAGAACACGCATAATAGCATTACTACTACAGATAAGATAGTCTGATATTTATATTTAATATTCATAAATACCATCCTTTTAATATATTTGCTACTATAAAAAAGTTAGTAACAATAGCTTGTATTACAAGCATAGTTCTTACAAAAGCAATGCCATCACTTTGCCTATCTGTATTACCAGATTTTTCACCCAATGCTTTGCACCAGATTTTCCAAATACTATTCATCTTCTTAATCATTAGGGTACATTTTTTGCCAACAGCTATTACAAGTATTACTAATTAATAATTCTCTTTCTGCTGATGTTAAATAGCTTAACAAATCCTGAATATAGCCATCCCCATTCTGCCATGCGTCATAATCAGTCTCATCCAAAAAAATTTTATATTCATTGTTACATTGATTGCAGACAACATGGAAAATATCAGTTCTATGATTAAAAGCTATCATTTTATAATTTTCTAATGAAATCTATGATATGCGAAGCAGTATTATTAATACTATCTCCGTCATCATAACAAACATTAATAATAGAACCTAGAATATTTCTATGTTCGTCATTAAGAGGTATCTTTGTAGTCATGTCCCCATATTCTTCCGTAATGTAATCAGCAATAGCGTTACTAAAGTCGGAAAGAGTATTGATTTGTTCAACTCGTAGCATGTTGCACCTAATCTGTTAAGTCCCAATTAATAGCCATGACCAACCTACCCTCTACTTCAAAAATATCACAAGGATAATCATCACCAGTTTCTATGTTATGTAACATAACATCATCTTCTGCTGGCAATTTTCCTTTATCTTGCAAGTGTTGTAAAAACGCAAGCAAATCTAACCAAGTGAGTTTTTTAAGCATTGTAGTCTCCTGTTTCGATTATACTATAGATTATCGGCTTTGTCAACAATAATCTTTAATCATTTTACGGGCCAACATTAATCCATATTAAACTTTGAACATAACAAATTAAACCAATCATTACTACAACCAGAACAATAGGTGCAATCCAATGATGAAGCAATATATCAGAGCGTATATGAACAATCCAGTAATCACTAATTGCTTGGTCGATTTCTGTTTCTGAATATCCTTCATCTTTTAGTATCCAGTGTAACTGTTCTTCTGTTAATTGATCTTCTTTATCCCAGTACCTTCGCACCATGATTAAAAGTCGTTCGTCTTGATCTATATTCCTATACATAATATATCATTATTTCTACCGCCTTTGTAGGTAAAAATATGGGTTTGAAGTTATCTCCCCCATTTAAATCATCTGGTATATCTTTTACAACAATACCACATTCCGTATTTACTCTGAGCATATCCAACATCAATAACCTTCATACCACTATTGCTGTAACAACAATTATTGTATGCTTGATTTTGAGTCCAACCGCTACCACAACCTTCGTAACTATTACTGTGTCCTCCAAAATGAGACACGCAATTTCTCGATGCCATTGTATTCGCCACTCCTTGTGCAGAGGCATTGTCTACAGATGTAGCATATGTATACTTATAAGTTGTGTTAGTTTTCTTTCTGCTTCTTCTAGCTTCACAAACGCCTGTTAGCATAGTCGTAGCAATTAATATCAATAATATTTTCTTCATATATTTCTTCCTTGAAATTAAAATAAAAGAGGATTGATGCTATCTCCCCCCTCATAAAATTACTTACAGTCGCAAGAGTTTCCATTACAAATTGTTCTACTAAAACTTCTTGAACGAATAACATTATCGCAACTATCTGTAACAGTCCAGTTTCTCGAATATGTGCTACCAGTTTTATCTGAGGAGCAATCTGTAGAGCGAATAAAATATCGCCTGCCAAATAAACCTCTACGAACTCTACAGTTGTTACTACTGCTAGTACAGGAGTCACATTCCTTTGCTGCTGCTACACTAGGTTCGGATGCTACTGGTGTTTCTCCAGCAAAAGTAGTAAAGGCAAAACTTGATAAAATAAGTGCTAAAAATAGTCTCATATTTTCTCCATAAAATAAACTAAAAACATGCTATCGTAAAAACATATTACGACTTAAAGCAATATCAATCTAATCGTCCACTCATCTCTGTCCAAATCATAAGGTCTGCTTGAGCCAATGTCAAGCCGGGATAATGTGTTTCCATAAGATATTTACATAGCCCAGCATACTTGGCATACTTTTCTGGAACCTGTGGAGTATTTTTAGGAGCATCTTTTATATCACACTTCACCCTCATCCAGTTTAGAATGTGAGTATCTAACACAACCTCATCACAAAATTCTCTAGTATGTAGCAAGAAAAACCTCGCAGTCTTTGGCCCAACACCATGAATATCCATAAGTTCATCTCTTGTACAGGTTCTCAGGTCTAACCTAGCAGAGAAGAATAGTGCTTTGCGTATTCTGTCATACTGTCCTGTCTTATGTGCTGTTAAATAATTATGTAGTTCTATTAGTTTAAGACTACGAATAAATTCAAAGGGAGTTTTATCTCCTCTGTTTTTTAATAGCTTCGTAACTAATCTTGAAGTAGTGTCGCTATTCTTTCCTGCAACAAGGATGCAGAATATCCAAAATGATTCTAGTTCTACATCTGTACGATTGTAATTAGTAATATCTTTAGGATCAATCAAAGTTTCCATCATTAAAATCCGTTAACCAAAGGAGTAGATAAACTAAGACAAAAGCAATTATGGTTGCTGTTGTACTCATTATACTACTTTATCGTCCACAGTCAATAGCAAACTTTAATTATTTGCTACTGCGTGGATGCCCTTTTGGTAGAAGGTCATTGTCCTGCTTATACGCAGAATTTGCCGGTCTACCTGTTCTTAATAGAGTTAAAAAAGCATTTACTCTTGCCATAGCCCAACCATCTCTACTCATTTTAGGAGCGTGAGAAGCTGAGTATGCACCAGCACCTCTTCGGTATACTGCTTTTAACATACCTAATGTAGCTTTACTACCTTTGCCTTTTTTATTATGTTCGCTAACTTTATTCTTTAATTTTGTGGTAGTGTTCTCATTAAAAGTAATCTTACCTTTATCATCCTTAGCACTATCAGGTTTATTTTTCTTGCTACCTTTTTTCTGATCTTTTTTAGGTGCAGGAGTTCTACGAGGATCACTTTTCCCCGGCTTATCTGCTATTACTTTTAGTGCTTCTAAATATTTATTAGTTCTCATAATATAATCTCCTTATTAAGAAACTATACACCCTTTTTACCACCTTTTAAATCTGCTATATTCTGTGCTATATCTACTAATCTATCCCAATTTTCATCTATATATTTTTCTGGCCCACCCATATCAGCCTGTGCTACTGCAATCTCTTCGGTAGGAACCATCTCAATAGCATCCCAAGGACAAACTTTAACATCATACGTCTTACCCTTGTTGCCGGGAACATGGATACATTGTTCACAACCTATACAAGTAGACAGATCAATCTCACACCATTGAGTTACTCCTTGTTTTATCTGGAATATACAATCAACAGGACATACTTCTAAGCAAGCCTCACAACCCGTACAGTTATCTGCTTGAATAATTGCTAATTCTTTAGGAATCTTTTTTCTTGGTTTCTTGTTTGCCATTATGCTATAATATCGTGTTGAATATTTCCAAATACATCGGTCAATCTAAAATCTCTACCACTATATCTATATGTTAATTTACTATGGTCAATACCCATCAGATGTAATATAGTAGCATGTAGATCGTGCATGTCCATTGAGTCTACTGCTTTATGTCCAAAGTCATCAGTAGAACC
>Ga0209336_10001038_pt1 | contig 13628 bp, 28 predicted proteins | sample LinPmetageLP32_FD_184042 | JGI IMG/M metagenome (GOLD analysis project Ga0209336, IMG submission 184042) | Marine viral communities from the Pacific Ocean - LP-32 (SPAdes) (version 2) | ecosystem: Environmental > Aquatic > Marine > Oceanic | place: Pacific Ocean | collected 2009-08-23 | reverse complement strand
ATCAAAATACAATCAGGCTCCCAATACCTGTATTCTTCGTAAGCAACTTTTTTAAGCTCTGGGAAATCCACTCTTAATCGTTTTGCGTCTAACAAAATTATTTGATCTGAGCCGCCCTCTTCTGGATTAAAAATTGCCCATGTTGTAATCGCAGAGTAATCAGCAGTTTCTTTTTTACTAAAAGCTGTATCGTAACTTTGAATAATATAAGAATAGGCAGGAACCTCTTCCTCTTCCCATTTGTTCCACCATTCTCTTTTAACAATAGAGCCAGCTTCTGCTGTTGGGTTTTGCAACCATTGGCTATTCCATTTGCTAATTGGCAAAGAAGCTTTTACTGAAAGAAGCTCTTCTTTTTTCCAAAACTCAGGCCATAAAGGAGCTTCTGTTTCAGGCATGATTGCAGGGAACTCTACCACTTCCCATTGATCTGCGTGTTCATCTCCTTGTTTTTTTAAAACCTTACCAACCAGATCTTTTGTGCTCCATCTGGTCATAACAATTATGATAATTCCACCGGGCTGTAAACGCTGTCTTGGCCCTGACGTATACCATTCGTATGCAGATTCCATTGCAGTGGGTGACATGGCATCTTGCTCTGAATGTGGGTCATCAATGATCAACAGGTCTGCGCCTCGCCCTGTAATCGCGCCACCTACACCAGCAGCAAAGAATTCACCTTCCTGATTACTTGTCCAACGTCCTGCTGATTTGTTATCTGCTTGCAATTTGAGTTCAGGAAACACAACATTGTAATCTTCTGAGTCAATTATGTTTCTGACCCTTCTGCCAAACCTGACAGCCAATTCTGCTGTGTGAGTTGTTTGGATTATTTTCAGGTTTCCTCTTAACCCCATCATCCACGATGGAAAATAAGTGCTGGCAAATTCTGATTTAGAATGTCTTGGGGGCAAACAGACAATTAGTCTTTTAAGTTTTCCTTCAGCTATCTTGTTAAATTTTTCGCCAATAATTTTGTGGTGCCTTCCTTCAACAAAATCAGGCCACAAATGTTTGACATAGCTTATAAAGTCTTTACGACAAACGTCTTGTTTTTGGAGTTGATCGTAACGATTGAGCAAAGCAACAGCTTCTGCCTTATCCTGCTGAGATAGTATGTCGAAGTCTTTTAAATTAAGCTCTGACAATTAAACTTTCTCCCAAGCCTCTCCTTTCCATAAAAGAGATTCTGCCTCTCTCCTTCTCACCAAACCATCAAGAACTTGACCAGCAGCTTTATTCCATCTTTTTATTTGCCTTGGAACTTCATCATATTTGCTTTCGTTAAGCTCTCTTAAAAGCGTTGAGCTTTTTAAGTTAGTTGGCCCAAGATTGTAAACCCACGCAACTAAGGCATCGAATTGATTTTGCTCAAGAGCCACGTTGACATAATTTTTTATGTAATCCTCAAACTCTTCCAAGTCTTTTGACAACATGCTTTCTGCTTCTTCCTGAGTGCAAGTGTCTCCATCAGAAACCCCAGCAGTGTGGCCGTAACCTATGGTTGGCACATCTGCACTACACCTGTACGCGCTTAACTCGCATCCTTCAAATAATTTTATTAAAGAAATTCCTTCTTGCGAAGTTTTTAATTCTTCATTCATCTTCAGATTCCTTTTTATCCAATTCTCTATAATATTTTAAAATACTAATCGTTTGCCTCAAATATCTTTTGACTTCGGCCATGTTCGTAGAGAGATTCTCGTAACCTTTTGAGGTTAAAGAATACCATGCGTTTGTTGGAGCATTACCTTGCTCAAGATCATCTAAATACTCTTGCATGAGGGAAGGGGTCAAGACAGTCCACTCGACTGGCACAGGATCAATTTGATTTGGAAGAGGAGGGTGATAGATAGGGGATTGCTTTTCTATAGTCACCACTTCAATAGGCTTGATCTCTGGTATGTCTCTTTTAGAACCTAATACAGAGCACCCACTAGCCAGTAACAGGATCAGAAATATTAATATCTTCATTAAATTGTGTTTCATCAGTTATAATTTTAAGGTCATTGAGCACTGACTTGGTGCCTCGATTTATAACGTTCTCTATTAATTTCGGCTTCCTGATAGACAATACATCTAGTGAATGCCGTGAGAACTTTTTTCTAATATCGGTTACCTCGTTCTGAGCCATCATGTTCTCTTTGGTTAGCTTTTCAACTTGAGCAACCATAAGCTCATGGTTCTCAACAGTCTGTTTTAAATTTTCATTTTGTTGTTTTATCGTGCCTTCAAGAGTTTTTTGATTTTGAATTGATTGCTCCAACTGCAAATGAAAAGCTTTAATTTCTGATTGTGACTTATCGTAATAAAGTTTGAACGCTCCTGATAAAACTAGAAGTGCCAGTCCTAAACCTGCACTTAATTTAAACCCCATTTATGAGCCTTTTTTCCATTTACTTGAAGAAGATTTAGTTTTGCTGGGCGACCATTTCACACGGTTTGACCAGTAGGCTGCTGAAAGCTTTCCTCTTTTTATGTTTTTTGCATGGCGAGATTTAAACGCTTTTCTCTGCCCTACAGTCTGATTAGTCTTCACACCCTGTTGTCCAAATCGAATCGTCTTTACCTTATCGCCTTCTTTTGCAACAACTATGTGCGACTTCTTGGGATGATTAGGAGTTCTTTTTGGTTTGTTGTAACCGGTTACCCCTGCTCTTTTTAACCTTGAATCTTTTTCTTTAGGCATTATCTTTTTTTACCTTTGTGCAAACCATGCTTTGCGTGTTGTTTCCCCTTTTTTGTAGCTGCTCTTTTCTTTTTATTTGCTGCTGCAAGTTTTGCTCTTCCAGCTTTTGTTGATTTTAATTTTTTGATAGTAGCTGAAGGCGCGTAAACCTCGCCAGTGTCAGATGATTTTTTTCCACTTGGGGTTCGCCATTTTTGCTTAGTCCACTTTTTTAAAGACTTTTGAGATTTCTTCAAAGCCATTAGTTTTTATATCCACCACCAGCATCTTTGTATCGTTTAGCCAACATTTGAGCTTTTCGTGCTGACCATTGCCCTGATCTTCCTCCTTTACTGGAAGATTTAATTTCGTTAAAAAGTCTTTTTCTTAAACTGGGTTTTGTATAGTTTCCAGCTTCGTTAACTTTAGATTTTGTTTTCTTTTTTGTTGCAGTCTTTTTCTTAGGAGGCATTTTTTACACCAAAAAATTAATAAAATTATCTTTTTTAACGTTTTCCATTTGCACTTTATTGTTTTTTGCAATATACAACGTGGCATCTAATTGTTCCACTTTTTGTCTGCGCTCTTCAACTTGCAGATTCTCTACTAGTTTTTGGTACTTCTGTTCAGCCACCTGTCTCCAAGCAACTTGGTTTGTGGGTGTTGATGCTCCTACATCCATATTTAAAGGCCCTTTCCAAAAAGTTTTATGATTAGCGTCACAGTCACCACTGCAATAGTTACAGCTAAGATAATTAGAATCCCGTATTGAGAAATATCTTTAAGCATCTGCCGCCTTCTTTTTTGTTTCTCTATTGCCTCTTTAACACTCTGACGATGCCTTTGTTTCTGAGCTTCTAACTCTTCAAAATAAACATCAATGACGCGAGCCGCCTCAGAATTCATATTCGAGAGTAATTTTAAATTATCATGGTAGCGATCCAATCTCGCTTTTTGGGCAGAAAGTCTCATGGCGCTTTCGCCATCAAGGGGAGCGGTTAAAGAGTTGCGCCTTTCAATCTCATATTTGTCTATCCCGCTAGAGATAGCCCCTAAATGCCCCAGCAAGGTCTGGACGTTTTTAGAGCCATCTTCGACCTGCTGAAAAAGACCATTGATAGCCGACACCGCCGAGGTTATGGCTACAATCGATTCAAATATCATGGTAAACCTCTAAGGTTTACGAGACATATAGGCCGTAGCTCCAAAATAAAGACCTATTATGCTGGCTTGGCTAAGGAACAACATATCGCTTAGAGAAGACAAGGTTGCGAGGCGTTCTTCTGGGACAAAGGGCAACAAAGGCAATAAGGAGTATAAAACCATTGATGACATAGCAACCCATGCTATGCGTCTTTGAGAGTCTTGCTTTTGTTCCCGCAAATCCAATTCCAGCATTTGCGTCGCCCGTTCTAGCTCCTCATCGGTTACAGTGCCGTCTTGATCAATATCGTATTTTGCCCAGACACTGTTTTCTTGTAGCTTTTTTGGCATAACTAATCCCAAAATTTTTGGTTGGCCCCAGCCATGACAGGACGGCAATAAGCTGTTATGTTTTGTTGCCTTACTCCTCCCCTACACTTTGAATCTCGACAATTATGTTCTATCCAAAAAGCAAATTGCTGACATCTATGGATGTCTCGGAATAACATTTGTTCTGCACCATCAACTACATTTCCATCGATCACAGTGATGAGCATAAAAGCTAAGATTGCCATTAGTCATAGGATTTTGGCTAAAACAACACTGACCAGAATAAAGGGATAAACCCCCCAGATCAACATTTCTAATCGTTTAAATTTTTCTGATCCTTCATCAAGACGCTTTTCAATGTGCTCGTATCTGATCGCGCATTCGCGCTCATGAGTTTTTATCTCAGATAAAGCCTCAGAATCTGACATTATTTTTTCTTTAAGGTTTTTTCTAAACGCACTGCTTGAGCTTTGTGCATTTTGCTTGCTTTTTTCAGCTCTGCGATCATTTTACGTTTTTGCGCGACAGTCAGTTCAGCCATTAGTCTGACCTTTTTACGAATTTAACAGGATTAGTTGTGGCTCCATCTTTTGCTTTACCAATATTTAAAGCTATAGTCTCTAAAACAGGATAAATATATTTACCCATAAACTCATCATCTTTAGGAGTTGGAGTTACTGCACAGATTGCGCTGCTTATTGTGACAAACAAGCTGGCGTATATGAGCAGGTCTGCAATTAAATCCATTTTTTATCCTTTAAGTTTTATTCAGGAGAAGATTTAACTTTTGGCTCTTCATCTGAAATATTAGCCACATTACCCTCTGCTGGGGCTTGCTCTTTTAACTCAGCATGGAATCGCTCTCGCATTGCGCCTATTGTTGATAGTTGATCCCCATCAAACAAGCCTTTCTTAGCTGCTGCGTCAATTAGATTTAAAACATTTGCTAAATCATGTAGTTCTAAATATTTAGTTTCCATCACCACGGTACTCCTGTTTTTGTTGAGGGTGTTTTGCTTTTCGATACCTGATTGGCGACCGACTTTTCGTAAGCGGTCACTTGATCCGCTCCGAGAGCCGATTTTGCCCAAGCAATTGCGTTGGCTTCTGTAATGTCTGCGTAATCTATAAAAGATGAAAGATCAGAGGTGTCTAAACCAATAGACCCGTAAATATAACCGACATGCTCGACTGAACCTACTGTCTCTAAATCTGTCACTTTGTAGTCTAGGCCCGTTACCACATTAGCTTTACCGTCAAGAGAAACCTGTCTTCGTAAATTAGAAATGCTCCATGTTGCTGTCATCTTTAAGCTCCTTTAAGTGCTGCGACTTCAGTTTTTAAAGATTCGATTTCCGCGCTTAGAGTTTTGATAGCGTTGACCATTGGAAAAATAAGTTCGCCAGCAGCGACAGTTTTTGCGTCATCCAAATGGTCATGTTCAAAAGTTCTTATCCAATCTGGGAAAACTTCTTCAAACTCTTGAGCAACAAATCCAACGTCATTTTTTATGTTTTTACCTTCGTTTTTCTTCCAATCAAAAACTCGTGGCTTGAGCTTTAATATTTCGCTTAGCCCACCGGCTTCGTAATCACGAACATTTTCTTTGAGTCTTGCATCAGAAATTGATGCGATTGAAGTAAATGTAGAATTTACCTGACCACTTCCAGCTACATAAAATCTGTAAGCTTCAGCAGTTGTCGCTCTATACAGAAACGTGTTGTGAACAGCTTCATTGATTGACGAATAAACAATACCAGCAGCAACCATTGCGCCAATAACGTCAGCACTGTCTGAGCTTTTGCCAAATAATATCGTTCCAGCAGCGTTTATTTGCATACGAACGGTCATTGTCTGCGTTGCACCTGCGCTCACAGAAGCAGCGTGTTCCCATGTATGACTACCAGCACTCATAGTGTATTGAGCCCCAGCTTGTGTGTTTCGAGCGATTTGATTTGAGCCGTTAAAAAAAGTGTTGTCGCTTAGAGAAGTAAGACTTGTTCCAGTTTTGGAAGCCCATATAGCAGCAGATGAACCAATTGTAAGAGCCCGATAAGCTGTTCCCCACGCTGGGACTGTATCGCCTATCCCAGCGTTTCCAGTGCTGGCAAGCCTCATGACTTCCGCTAAACCACCTGTACCATCAGGAGAGGTATAAAAAACTAGTCTTCCCGGCATATCCCCATTTCCCGGCGTTCCGTCTACATTACCTTCTATAGCAACAGCATCAATAAATTCATCACCGTCATCGCCTCTCCATATAAAAGTTCCTAAAGCGTCATCATCCTGCACAACAGTATGAGAACCAGCCGTGTTGTTTCTTGATTTATTCCAATCAAAAACAGGGCCAGCAGCACTAGCATAAAAAGAATTAATAGCCATGCCGCCTCTTTCAGCAGCATGTGTTATTGCAAAATTTTGGTTAACTCTTGATTCACTAACTCCACCGGGGCCTAAAGTTAAAACTCCAGCATCCGTTAGCCTCATAAGCTCTGCATCATTTGCAAAGTTATTATACTGTACTGCACCTGATGACTTTCCGGGTCTGATTATTGTGTGGTCATTTGCATCGTTTGTAATTCTAGGAGTGGTAGCATTGCCAGCATTATTTTCAATATACAGACCTTGAGTTGCTCCAGACTGTAAGACAAGAGGATGTTGCGAGGTAATTGTTCCAGCAGCGGAAATACTAATAACAGGTGTAGTTCCTACTGCTGACCCGCGCCCAATAATTAACTCATCAGCAGAATCGTCCAAACCAATATAAAAATCTTGTGCGTTTCCATCAAAAACTATCTTGGTATCTTCTGCCCCAGCATCACCTATCGTTAGCGTGGGGGTAGCTCCATCAATCAACAGATTGCCGCTAACGCTCAAATCGGTAAACGCTTCTGCTACAGCAGCACCGCTACCTGCGCCATCAAGATAGACAACTTTCACATAACCATTAGGGATTGTTACGTTAGCACCTGAACCTTGACTTATAATAATGTTTTGCGAGCCTGAAGTTGCGTTTTCTATAATATGAACGCGGCTCATGGTGTTTGGGCCGATAGTAATTGTACAGGCAGAATCAAGAGTTCCAGTGTACTTGATGTACATAGCTCTGCCAGCGTCAGTGGAGCCATCAGCTACTGTCGTTGCATGGGTATCAGCGTTAGTCGTTATGCCTTCTGTCGCATAACCTAGAGCTTCACCGATCAGCTCTAAATTGGTGTTTGTGGTTGTTCCCCAAGTTCCCGATCCCTCCCCGGTGGCCAATTCCGACAAACGTAGGTCGTTAACATAGGTTACCATTGTTTTCTCCTAAATTTAGGCAGCATCTCTGCCAGCTTTAATCTCAGTATAGTTTGGTGACTGAGATGTATCAATGTTGGAATATGAGGGTGACTGAGAAGTCGTTATGGCTGCATAACTGGCTGTTTGAGATGTGTCAATCTCACCCCAGATCATCATTTCACCCACTGCAAAAGTAGAGGCAACCCCTGTTAAAGAAATATTTGCTGCTGCGTTGACACTTAATTCTCCAACAGAAGCTGCAAATTGAACTCCTGTGATTTCTACAACAGCGTTATGTAGTACAGTGACAGAGCCTAATCCAGAAGTTGTCGCCAATCCTGTTGGCGATACATTAGCAGCAGCGTTGACTGATAACGCGCCAAGACCAGAAGTAGTTCCCAAGCCAGTGACTGAAACATTAGCAATGCCAGTAACTGTTAACGCACCCAGCCCAGAAGTTGTTGCAAAGCCAGTGACAGAAATATTGTTATCGCCCTTGGTTGTGATAGTACCAAGGCTAGAGGTAATGCCTAAACCAGTTAGCTCAACGCCAATAGGCTCACCCCAAGTTCCTTGCCCCCAAGTGCCTCTGCCCCAACCTGTAATGTTAGCCACTGGACAACTCTGATTTAAGGGTTTCTAACTGAGATTTGGTTTCTGTAATAATTTGCCTGACAGGCTCTGTCATGAAATCATGAGCAAGAGTGTATTCCAAATCAGAAATACAGTTGTTTATTCGTTCAATTGAAGTCATTAATCGACGTTCACATAGACAACATCGTTTGCATTTCTATCAGGATTGAGTAAATATTCTTTTATGGAAATTACAGACTTTTTTGCTTGGGAAAATGGGCCAGCGTTAATTGGCCGTGTCGAAGATTTTGCCAGACCTTTGTTCTTGTCTGACGATGAAAAATCTTGGACTGCTGCTTCTGGCGAACAAATGGTTGATTTTTTTGAAGATGGAACAAGGCTTTCCAGAGAAGACTTTGAAGAGGAATTTGGAGTTATAGGCGTTGACCTTCCAGACCTTCCAGAGACATAACCCCCATATCTAAACTTTGGTATTGTTTGCTCAACAATACTTGGGTGACTTTGCCTTAACGCCTCGCCATAAACCTGTCTTTGCTCTTGTTGAACAGCAAACACTTCATTTCTTGCGTCGTAAGGCAATTCTTCAATAGGTCTGCCTTTTAGCAAATCCCTTTCTTTTTCATAAAGCTTGTGAGCTTTATCAACAGCTTCAGCCATTGGTTTGGTTGTCATGGATATTTCAGCAAGAATGACTTTGCCATCCTTGGGGTTGGTGTGTTGTACATTAAGCTTTCTGTCAAAGTATCCACTCTCTGGAATAGATTGGAACTTACTGTCAATGGTTGGAAACTTTTGTGCTACCTGTTTTGCTACAGCATCAGCATCGTCTACTGTCTCGACAAAAACCCTTGTTCTAATTGTGTCTGTTATTCCTTCAGCACCATAACGTTTTCTGGCTAACTTTGAATCAATGCTTTCTTTTGATTTGACCTCGATGTTGACCACGTTACCTTGTTCGTTTACTTTCGTTGATGGCGTTTTTTCCAGATTCAAATTATCAGCAATGTTTTTTATTTCTGTTTGAAAAGAAGCATTTGAATCAATTGCCCTTTTTATTAATTGATCAGAATCAACAATATCTTGTTGTGGCTGTTTAAATACTTTTTCTACTTCGCCAAACAATTTTTTGCCACCAATTTCTTGAACATCAGGTTCGTTAACTGGCGCGTTAATTTTTGGTTGATACTGTTTTGCAGCTTTTGATACAGGCAACGCTTTCATCAAAGCTTTACCACCATACTTAACGATATCTCCAGCTACAGGAACAAGCCCAGCAATACCAAGACCTGCTCCTGCTGCGCCCAGCAAAGCTTTGTTATAATCACCTGACCCAATGGCTCTGTAGGCATCCCTTCCATACTTTGCTATCTCAGCAGCATCAACAGCTAATCCAGCAGGGGTCATGCCAATTCCAATCTGCGCCATCAAAGGAACTTGTTCGCTGTAAGTATCAACAGCAACGTCCAAGGCATCAGGCTCAAATAGATCGATATTGTCTAATTCACTTGTAGCCATCCAAGAAGTATAGCTTAAAAGTTTTCTTTTTAGGAAGCCTTGGCTTGGAACTTCCTTGTCAAAACCCTCTTAACTTTGTGGTATGGGAACTCTGGAAAATCTGGGAATCGTGATTCTACTTGAGTAGAAATCTTTTTGTATCCCAGACCTCGTTTCCTTGCTCTTTTCATGAACTCAATGACTTCCTGCTCCTTGGGGATTGGAACCAGCTTGGTTCTGATCTTGGTTGCCCCAAAACGTTCCTCAACTTTCTCGTAGCCAAAGGGTCTGCCATTGCCACCAATCGAGTAACCCTTCTCAGCCCAATCCACCTTGCCATCACCCAGTCGATCCATGATCGTACCATGCTCGATCTCTGCTGTTGCGCTGAGCACCATGACCATGATCTTGTTGGTGATCTCGTTCATATCAAACCTTGCCCCCAAGCCTTTGTCTTCCTTGGTCTTGGGATAAACAATTGGAATGTCACCAAACTGTTCGCAGAAAAACAACGTGACCTTAGTGTCTTCAAGCACTGGCATGATGTTCAACAGGTTTTTGCTGGATCGTGAAAAGCGATCCAAGCGTGTGGTTACTATCACATCGTGCTCATCCATGACATCAGTCAATCGTCTGGACTCAGGGCGATCCAGAATTGGAATCGTGCCACTCACCCCCTCATCAGAAAAAAACTCTGTGACCTCTCGATTGTATTTGTCTTTGACAAATTCAGTGATCATGTCTTTCTGAAGCTCGATTGACGATCCATTTCTGGCTTGCTCAAGAGTCGAAACCCTGACGTAACCATAGATATTGTTGACTTGCTTGTTAGGGATCATTAACGACTCTCCTTAAAACTTTGGCTCAAGCATTGGTATGTTATCGTCGAAGGAAAACTCTTTTACTGTCTTCCCATTTGGGCCAGCAACTTCCTTGGCTCTGATCTGGAAGTCTTTCCCAGAAACATTTGCGATTGCGCGAATTGCAATCAACATTCCTGTCTCTTGCTGTTGAGCAGCAGAACCACGCACGTTTGCGCCACCAAGCTTTTGATCCCAGTTCATCTGTTTAAGCAACTCAGTGATCAACTCTTCAACGTTTACCACTTCACTATTCTCTTTTGATTGTGCCATCTCGCGTTCCTCAATTAATTTAGGAACATGATACATCAATGCGTGTCGATGTGCAAGTATTTATACAAAAATATTTAAGCTACGAAGCCCACCTTTCCAGTTGCTCATCGATCTCTGCCCAGTCAATATTCAAAGGGCGAATGTTTTCTGCGTACTGAGAAATCAAAACCTGACCATTCTTGATCAATTCGACTCCCCTGTAATTCTTATGCTCACCCTTCTTGATAATGTCAATGCCATGCTTCATGCACTTACGTCTGACCCTGTTGTATTCTCGTTTTTTAGCTGCTGCGTTCATTTAAAACCTCACCATTTCTGATAAAACTGCTGTTGCGAAATCTTCTTCCTCAAGGATGCTGATCGCTTTCTCGTATCGTTTGCCCAAGCTCTTGACTGTCTCTGGATCAGGGATCTCAGAGATCGTGGCATAGTTGATTTTCAAATCAGCCAACTTGACCTGTGCTGCAATCTTGTTGGCCTTGACCCTGACAATGTAGTCAAAGTATTTTTCGTCAGGGCTTTTGGTAATGGCCTTCACAGCGTCAGCAATCTCAACACCAAACCCCTCGACTCTCTTGACCAACTCATCGTGATCCCAGATATTGGGATCTGCGTCTTCAATAATATCGTGCAAGATCGCAACAGCCTGATAGCTTGGGCCAAGATGTTTAACAGCCTGACTGACCTCGATGGGATGATTGATGTAGTCCCTGCCTCGCTTGTCTTTCTGTCCTTCATGAACTGCTGTAGCTAATTCAATGTAACTCTCAGGACTCTTCATTTCACATTACCTCTTTCAACAAAAGAATTATGACACAATTAGTGTCGATATGCAAGTATTTATAATTAGATGTAGTAATGTATGAGTTGAGAGGATTGGTCGCTGAAAATCAAACCATGCCTTTACTCATGGTTTGGGATGGCGCGACACTTCATCCTCCCTGTTTCTCGATTTTCTCAGGCATGAATAACAATGCCTGAGTAGGAATCTAACCTGACGCTCATACTCGCCTGATCTTTGAGCCATCCTTATTTATCTAGTAAATCGTAAACCTCAGTAAGCTTATCGATTAATACCTCAATGTGATAATCAGCAACAAGCTCTAACACGTTATTCTGCAACTCATCAAATTTAATTTGTTGCCATTGGTCTGCTGACTTACCATCGTTCAATGGAGAAACAAAAACATCAACGTCATCTTTGTCTTCATCCAAAAGCACAAACTTGTAAGCTTTGCCTGACTTCTCATGGATTACGATTTTTTCGTTCACGCTATTTTCTTTTGCTCCTCATACTTCTTTGATGCTTTATCACAAACGCTGGCAATAAACTCACCAAGCTCTTTGTTTGTCATAGCGTGATCAAGCACAGTAACCACTGGCATCTCCATGTGCTTGGCTATTTTCTCGATCATGGAAGGAAGCATAACTGCTCCCTTTGGAGTGATGCCATACCCTAAGCAGACATCAATCATTTTATCCTCATGGATCAATCGAACATTCTTGGTTGCACTACCCATTGGCTGTTACCTCTTGTGGAACCTCGAAGGGTGAATTGAAGTCCTTGTTGACTCGCCCATACTCTTTGCCAAGGCTGACCATTGGGTCATCCTCGTTCTCGCCAAAGTTGACTGTCTTGTCAATGGCTTCTGAAAGCTTGAGCAATTCAAGAACTGCGTAAGTCTGTTGATCGTCATCGTTGATCAACGAGTAGATCACTTTAAGAAGCAAAGGTCGCTCCTTGTTGTAGGCATCCAAGTCCATGATGAACTGGAGTGGCTCGATCAGAGTGCCAGTCTTGTCTTCCAGAACAGCAGAAGCTTTCTTGGCAATGCTCGAAATAATTTGATTGTTATCCATACAAATTCCCTTATAGGTTATTGGGTTATGATTTTGAGAACTTCTGACGCGCCCACTTGAATGCTGGTTGCCACGCGCCCACTCTCAGTTACTTGTGTTGGCTTGTTAAAGGAAACGTTGTAAATGCGTTCCACCCCATTGAGGTTGCCAACGTGAGAACTCTCAACAACACCTTTGACTGGCACGTTGCCAGCGTAAAGAGCAACGATGGTTGAGCCATTGTTGATTTCTTGAAAGTTTTGATTAGTCATTCTCGATCCTCAGTGGTTTGTTTTTACTACCAGTTTGGAGATTGCGCTGGCCCGACATTCCCCTTTCCTTACACCATTTTTTTTCTCCTCAACTCAATTTCAAATACATAATACAGGAATGCGTGTCGTTATGCAAGTACTTGCACATAAATATTTTACTTGACATTTTTGTATACATCCTTATAATGGGTTTTGAAATCAAGGAAAGGAGAAAATTTGAAAGAGGTCAGGCACAACGTGGATTCACTTTCGATAGGCGAGAAGCGAGTTAACAAAAAGATTCGCAAAACAAAGCAGCGAACGTTTGATAAAAAGGCTATTAGGGAGATTGTGTGAGAATACCAGAAAAAATTACTAAGGCTTGGCTTGACCAAAAGGGATACCAACTGGTTCAAATTTTTGATCGTGGGTTTAGGATCGCGCTTGTCACTAAGGTTGGTAACAAGTGGGCGCACCTGAAACTGATTGATGGTTCTGACAAAAACATCAGAATGAAGATTGACAAACTGGCAGACACAAAACCAGTTGTCAGGGAAAAAGGTAAATGGGTAGTAAGGAGTGTCGCATGACAAAAGTGATTTCAAAGAGGCGTGGCGTAAATGTCACAAAGGCAGAACACAATCTTGTGATGAAGCTTGTTAAGAAAGCTGTCAGGGAGCTTTCCAAAAAGAAGTATGAGTTTCCAGATTTCATCAGGACAGACAACTGCTGGTTGGAAGTCGAAACCAAAAATCGTGGGCAAAGATCATATGGTGGGTCGCTTGGGATCATGATTGATGTCTCTAGGTTTCGTCAGAAGATAAAAGTCTTGAATGAGTATTCTGCTTTTGCAAAAGACCCAGTGATTGGTTCAGCAACGACAGATGATCCAGAGGT
>Ga0209336_10001036_pt1 | contig 13637 bp, 30 predicted proteins | sample LinPmetageLP32_FD_184042 | JGI IMG/M metagenome (GOLD analysis project Ga0209336, IMG submission 184042) | Marine viral communities from the Pacific Ocean - LP-32 (SPAdes) (version 2) | ecosystem: Environmental > Aquatic > Marine > Oceanic | place: Pacific Ocean | collected 2009-08-23 | reverse complement strand
ATAAAGTTTGAATCCTAATGTATTGTTTCATCTTGGAGTCATTGCGCCACTCTTTATTTTTAAACTTAATAACCGCTTTGCAATCTTCAATTGTTGCTCCCTCTTTTATTCTTGCGTTTATTAGCTTGTATTTATTCCCTGCTTTAATCTTTGCGTCTGTATCTTTCAGAATTAAACGCTTACCTGTTTCAGATTGAAAAAAAGAGCAAACGTCAATAACATTGACAATATCTTTACTTCTTTCTTTCTTCTCTTTCTTCTCTTTCTTTCCTTCTTTAGTTGTTGTTACCTCTGTGTTACTGGTGTGTTGGAGGTGTGTTACTTGTGTGTTACTAGTGTGTTGGTGGTGTGTTGCTTGATCTTGATTTTCTTGCCTAACTTCTTGATAATCATCATAGTTAAGTACTGTATAGAGTGTGTTATTACCTTGCCCTTTGCTCGACATTTCCCCCGTTTTTTCAAACTTTTCTAGTACTGTTCTCAATTGCTGTTTTGATATACCTATAGCCTCTGAAAGCTTACCTAAAGAGCTTATAAATTGACCTCTTTTAATTTCATGTCCTCGCCATCTTTTAGGCTTAAAGTTTGCAACTAATAAGCAATGAATAAACGTTAATCTACAATTTACGTCTTCGTACCACTCCCACTCTATAAGCTGTCTATGTAGTTTTATAAATCCGTTCATGCTGTTGTTTTTTGGTTAAAGTTCAAAAATTACAAAATCGCCTCTAATGTCTTGGGTTACACCTATAAATCTTTTGCATTTGCACTTTATTTTAATGGTGTGGTTATCTTGCTTCATCCATTTATCATCAATCTCAGAAAACGGAATTTCTCTAGTGCAATGGGGGCAATTTGAGTTCTTTATCTCTGCAATGTGAACTATTCCGTCTTTTACTGGTATTGCTTTCATAATTGTAATTTTAAACAAAAAAAAGCTATTGAGGGAACAAATAAGTTGCTTGACGAGCAATAGGTACAGCTAAGAACCTAACTTATATTGTCCTCTCAATAGCTTTGCTATATAGAGAAATTATTATATCGTATTTTGTTTAGCTGTTTTTTATCGGGCTTTTTCTGCAAGCGTCACCAAGCACCCAATACACAAATATACGAAAGTTTGCGCTAATTAGCAAGTTTTAATCCCCGTTATAATGCTTTAAATAAGGCATTTCTTTTAATGTACATTTAGATTTCCATCGTTTGTCAATAAATTTTATATACCTAAATTGTCTAAGGGATTCCTTTTTAGCGTCTTTTCTATTTTCTTGCAAAAATCTTGCACTTTTACTTAACTTTGGGTTTCTAGTCATTAGGGAGTTATGATAAACTTGGTTATTTAGTGTCCAAAATATACTACTATGCTCCCCATAATACCCAAAACTACAAGCTTGATACACTATCCCAAAACCTCCGCAACGTTCATCGGCAAATGACTGAATCCATTTAATTTTCGGAAACTTTCCTCTTATATACCTCAAAGAATACGCAATACTTTTGCTCTCGCTGTTTCTTGGTGCTTTGTCATCTAGCCACATTCTATTTAATTCTAAATATTGATCCATTCCCGTGCCAGTTACTACACTTTTACAGCTTGCAGGATTCATGGCGTAACCATATTGAAGAACGCCCACTAAGTTTAAATCCATGTAAACACCTAAATGAATATAAGTTGCATTATAAAATTTTTTAGAATAGTGATTTTTTATGATTATAGAATTAGCAATATTTCTTTTTATTTCTTTTATAAAAAAATCATGGGAACCAAATCCAATAATTTCTTTAGAACCCCAAAGACTCTGTTGTGTACTATAAATATAATCTTTCATTCTTTCAGTTTTGCGGCTTGCGCCTGTTCTTTGAATAGCTTTGCAGCCCGTGATACTTTGTTAGCTCTTTTGTGCTAAAAGTTTCGTACATTTTGCAATGGTAATAGTACCAATCATGTATCTCGTTCGTTTTTCTAGCTTCACGGGCTGCCATGTTTAACGAGTGGAGTAGTTCCCGTTTCTTTTTACTGAGCATTATAAGCTAGCTTTAGGTTAATGTGCTGCTGTAGTAACTGGTCAAACGCAATTAAAAAACTGTCAGAAGCTGTTCCTATGTCAATATTTGAATAATAAGGCGCAATTACTTTACAAAAGTCTTTTCTTGATTCTTTTATATAATTTATAAAGTCATCATTTTTGACCTTTTGCTTAAGCACTCTTCTAACTTTCGTTATTCGCAAATCTTTAACCCTATATTCGTCTACAGCTGCTATAATTTGCTGCACATTACCTTTGTTTTTTATCTCCTTAACTGCTATGTTATAAGCTATACTAGCACTGTAAGAGGTATTGTACCGACCTAAGTATATTTGCTTATAATTAAAGGATATTAAAGCCTCAAATTTATTTTTATTTTTAGAAGAAATACGAACACCAACGGGCAACCCGCTTGCTTGTGTTTTTTCTATCGACATATTTTCTCTATGCGACATAACAGATAGATGTTCTGAAGAATTTAAACTAGGGTTAATATTGTGATGTACAACATCGTCTAATGATAGTTTTTTAATAAAAAAGTTTGCCACTAATCTATGAACTAAAAAAGACTTCCGTTTGTCGTTCTTTCTTAGAGTAACAGATAGGTAACCGCCTCTTTTTGTGCTTAATTTTAATATCCTTTCTTTAATTAAAGTTTTATTCCCGTTTCTAATAATGGTTCTTTTGTGTGATTTTACCCTACCTTTATTTGAAACTGAGTAAAGCCCCGTGTAATCTAATTCATTAAAAACAATATATTCCCATTTCTCTTTTGAGTAGTCAATATTATATGCGTTCATTATTTGGCCATTGTTTATATTTGATTTTTTAATTCTTTTAATTCGTTTTCTAGTTCTTGTATTCGCTGTAATTTCTTAACGCTTTTTTCCTGCTGTTCTTTTAGGTGCTTTTCTGCCTGTTCTTTTACTCTGGCTTTAAACTCTTCGTCAGTTTCTAAGCGTGTAAGTATTGGTTTTATAACAAGTACGGGAACTGATGAAAATGTAGAGTTGCATTTAATAGATGCGGTATGAGGTTTTAAAGTTTGATAGCCTCTATCTAGGTAATCTTGCAAAGAGTCTATTACTTCTTTGATGGTCACTCGTGGATGGTTTTTGTCATAACTTAGTGCTATACCTCCACTTTCTGTAAATTCTATTTCCTGCTTTTCCATGGTAATTCTTTATAGTTCTAAAATAGTTTCTAGCTCCTCCACCGTGAGCGCAATAGTAATACTTTGGTTAGGCTTGCAATTCCTAATATTGTCGTATATCTTTTTGCTTAGTTTGCTTTGGTGGTCGTGGTGCTTTAGTTCCCGTGCGTATTTCTTCCAAATTTCTACCGTGTTAGTCATATTTGTTATTTCTTTTTTCTTCGAGTAGAATAGTGACTTTCTGGTATTTCCTCAGCCCATTGAGCTTGTAAAACTTCATACGTTAACCCTTCAAAATACTTTATGTCTTCTTTCTTTATGCTAGACTTTTGTATAAATTCAATTTTCCAATCCTGCATTTCTTTAGTTGTTGGGTTTGCATTATACATTCGCATGTAATTACTATTTATTTGCTGCCTTGTTAAAGGCTCTGTATAGCAATCCCAAAGCCATTTTAAAGAGTTTGCTTTTGATAGCTCAAGGTTAGTCATCGTAAGGGCTTTCTAGGTTATTATCTTTAAACGCTTGTTGCATTTTTTTCTTGATTATGTTACTAACACTAGGCGCAAAAGGCGAGGAGAAATTTTTATTATGCTCTACCATTGCTAAGGCTTCTCTTAGTGCATTATACTGCGCTCGGGTAAATTTGATATTAATCATCTTCGTTGGTTTATGCCCGTAGGCAGTTATTTAAGTCCTAATTCATTAACAATACGCTCTTTTACCTTTTGTGGGTGATCTTCTGTAATCTCAAAGCATGAGTAATGTAAATCTAATTCATTAATAATCATATCTTTGCCTATTTCATCAGAATGCGAAACAGACACGCCGCCCGTTGTAATATTGGCATAACATCCGACTATTTTATTTATAAATTCAACGATCTTACAAGCTTCTGAGTAACTAAGTAACCTTATATAAAAATTCATAACTATCTGTTTTTACGTTTTTTAGATTTGCGGTTTTTGTTAGTCATTACTAATATTTACAAGCTCTCTATTTGAATACATTTCACTGTAAAAAGTTTTTATTTTTTTTAATGCGTAATAACTTTTTTTAAATTTCATTTCTGAATATTTTCTAGGGTTTGGATTGTCTGGCTCTCCCTTTTGGCATCCTTCTCTATTTAGTTCCTCTTGGAAGTCTTTTTCTTCGCACCACTTTAAGCCGCCCCAACTTTTCCAAGCAGCTCCAGACGTTTCAACGCTTAATACTTTATAGGTCGGGTGTCGCTTATTTCCTATCCATTTTTGAGTCCTATAAGAATAGTCTTTAATATGATCTAACCAAGTTTTGTAAGAAGTGCCAAAAAGTATTGTAAATTGCGTTTTATCCTTTTCTTGTATTACTACTTTTACTATCATCTTCGTTAGTTTTGTCAAGTTTACTAAAATATTCTTTCATCGCTGCGATCCCATGTTTGCCGCATTGGTCGAATTTACCCCGTGCGAGGTTGTAAGCGTATTTGCGCCCAATCGGAAACGGGTTTTTAACTTTGCCCTGCATCCATTCGTGAGTCGTACCGAGCGACTTGATTATTTGCTCGGTACGCTGTTGTAGTTCTTTGTTAGTCATTAGCTATTATTTAGTTTTTAAAAAGATACAGTAATTAATCCTGTTGGTATAAATTTTCTAGCTCTTCTTTGCTCTCTTGTCATACCCTCTATGTGTGGCTCAATTAATTTTTCTTCCTCAATAACTGTATTGTGATCTTTAGAAAGAATTAAGTTTACTAATTGAGCGTCTTTCATGTTGTCAAACCATATTGTAGACAATTCGCCTACTTCTGCTTTTACAACTTCTTTACCTAATAATCTTTCTGTATAATTTTTAAGTTTTGTATTTAAGTTTGACATGATTTGTATTTTTAAGTGTTAATGTATCTGTTGTTGTTGACACAAATATACAACGGGTTTTTGGATATTGCAAGTTTTACAATAAAAAAGATTGATTTATTTTAAACTTTCTTTTCCCCTCCAAACGCAAAAAAGCCGCAAACCCTGTGTTTATCGAGGTTGCGGCTGTGCAGTGTTTTGAAAGTTTTTTTTGTGATCCCTGCTAGAAAATCATATTTTTAAAAAAATGTCTTATTACGTCAATAGTCCAGCCGTCGCCTATTAAATCAGTAGCTTTGGTTTTACTAATGTTCAGTTTGTAATTGGTTGGTATTGTTTGTAGTTTTTTGTATTCATTCAGGGTTAAATCTCTTAGTTCCCCATTAGGCATAGTTATAAATTGAGTATTCCAAGATCCGTAACCCCTAGCTGTTATAGGTAATGATTTTTCCCCGCCTACTCTTACATACATCTTGTGTAGCGTTCTTTCGATAAACGCCTTTTTTTTGACAGAAAAAGCCTCTTCTCTACTGGCATTGTAATCTATAATGTCACTTAGTAAAATCCCTTTATCTTCTGGCTGTGTAACACCCTCAATATTAGTCCAGTAATACCGCCTACGGTGCTGCCCTGAAAGTAAGGCACTATTTATTAAAATAGGTTCAACGCCTAATTCTTTTGTTATGATTTCCCTGTCTGCATTTCTCATGCTTGCAACGTTTTCTAGTAAAAAGTATTTTGGCTTAAGCTCCCTTAATAATCTTAGGTATTCATAAAATAAGCGGCTTTTCTTACCTTTCAACCCATCTTGCTTATTATTTATTATAGTCAAGTCTTGGCACGGACTACCGCCTATCAATAAGTGGATTTTAAAGTTAGACAACATGCTTTTAGTTACAAACTCGATTGAACCTATTTGTCTGGTTTTTGGGTAATTGTCCTGAGTAACCTGCATAGCGTGCGGCTTTATTTCAGAAGCAAAATAATTCTTAACTTTTATATTCTCTAAGTCTAGCGCAATTTGTCCACAACTCATCCCATCAAAAGCACTAACTACGTTTATACCTTCCATTGTGTCAAGTTTAAATTTTTTAATAATCCATTTTATTTTCTTCGTGTACTCCCTGCTACGATGATACGAACAGCAAACCCTGTGTTTATCGAGGTTGCGGCGTGGGGGTTATTTTATTATTTTTTTGTAATATTTATTCAATCTCTCTAAATAGCTTTGATTAATGTAAAAAAAACTAGGTATGTGTAAATAGGCTTTTTGCATCGCAATTAATTTACTAGAAAAAACAACCCTAACAGGATCTAAATTTGCATTACCAATGTAGTTGCCTATGATATTGCCTTTTTTATCAAAAATCAAGGCAGATAAACAACCCTTTTTATTAACAGCACAAACAGGAATTTTATCTATCAATCCTATAACAATATTATCGTTAAATGCTTTATGTTTTTTAAATTCAATATAGGGCTTTTTTACTACCTTATATTTATTATAATATCCTCCTTTGCAAATTTCCATCTTTCTAATTTAAATCGTTTAATTATGTAATTAATTTTATTTGTGTACTCCCTGCTACGATGATACGAACAGCAGGCGTACTCCATAGCCTTTAGATACTGTTCTACTGTCTTAGGTCGTAAATCATTGCTATAGCAAGGCTGTTTGAAGATCGCAGCAAAGGAGCGGTAAAAATCTCCCTTAGTCGCAAAGCGTTTGTTATGCTTTTCGCCTTCGATGTAAACCTTCACACCGCCTAAGTTATTGTATTGTGCTGCCGTGCTGCTTCCGTATTTACTCTCTAACGCCCAAACCGCCAAACTTAGCGCAATTGGTATGCCTTCACAAAAATAAAGCTGCTCGGCTGCTTCGTAGTGATCGACAAAGAATTGTTTCGCTCGTTCGTGGCTTGATGCGTGGAGTAGTAGAGGGAATAAGAGGATGGTTAGGGTTTTCATGTAATTATACCTAAGATTACAAGCCCCCCAACGGCAAAGCCTAGTATAAATAAAACAACATACCATGTTAAATTTATTCCTTTGGGTTTCTTGCTTTCTTCAAGTAAAATTAAAGCTTCTTTTGATACATAAGCCTCTACTTTGCTTTTTAGCTGGTCTATAGTTTCCGCTTGAAACTCTTTAATTTTTATTTCTTCATCAAAAATATAAAAACTAACCGACCCGTTCCAGTTTTTACCGTAATGCTGTTTAGGTGGATAAAATCGACTTACAACACGAACTAGACTACCATCAAAATCTAATTTAAAACCACAATCAAAACCCCATTCAATAGATTTATGAATTGTATTTTCGTTGCTTTCCATTTGCCATTTCCGAGCCTGTTCCCAATTCAAGGGACAACCTTCTAATGGTTCACCTCCGTTAATAATTATATTAGGTACTACTTTCATCGTTTCACTATTTTTTCAATTACTTTAATGTATTTACCTCCTTTGGGTTTTGGTCTCGGCTTGGGGCGTGTGTATCTTATCCTAGTCATTGTAAAGCTGTTTTAATATTTCTAATTCGCTTTGCTGCCATTCGTACAAATGACCAGTTTTTAATTCTATTTGTATGAGCTTATCTATTCGCTCAGAAATAGCTTTTTTTGTTTTGTAAAGCTTTAGAAGCTTCTTTTTTTGCGCTTTGTGCTTACTCATTTCTTTGTTTTTACGTCTTGAATTGTTGCGGTTGACTGTTGGGTAGTCGTGCCGCTTTTTATGATGTCGTATGCCATTATTTTAGTTTTATCTTGTTAGTGTTGATAGGTTTTAATTCAATGTCTCTGCCGCTTATCTCAGTAATAGAAATACAAGTATTTTGGTTTTCTGGCTTGATTCTAAATTCTTTAATATCTGACTCTATTTTCAAGTCAGTTGCTTCCATAATAGCCTTACTCCCGTCTGGTAGTGTTACTGTAATTTTCATTATTTTAGTTTTAGAGGGTTTTTTGTTGTCGCTGCTGCTAGGTCTGCGAGGGATTTGATTTCTCCGTATAGATTGCACAATGTAGATTGATCTAAATGAGCTTCTACAATCCCATCTTGAGTACTAAATTCAAGCTCTATATCGCTATCTTTGTTTAATATATAAATATAATTAGGGTAATGTCGCAAAACCTCCCACCCCTCAAAAATAACGCTCTTTTGGGCTTCGTTGTAAACTCTCCATGCGTCCGCTTCTGCTTGTTCTGCAATACCGTGCCCTATATGAATTGGCTTCTCCAAAGGCACACCGTTTGCGTCACATATTACGAACTGTGAGAGCGTAACAACACAACCGCTTAACTGCTCTATTAGGTCGATTAATTGCCACGCACCTTTTGAGTTTTTACTTTCGTGTACATAATCTCTTAATTCCTTAATAGACTCGCTAATGGTTAATAATTTGAGTATTCCATTAGGAGCTAATAATCTCAATTCTTTTATTATTTCGTGCGCTTTCATTATGAGTCTTTTTTAATATTGTTTGTAATCTTGTTTCTCAATTTCGCCCACGCTGTTAGGGGCTTTTTTGGCTTTTTATTTTTCATGTTGTTGTTTTTGTGGGGGGCGCACCCCCTTGTTAGTTTATTGTATTGAAAAAGAAAATTCTATAAAATGCCCTCTATCGTTTAGTAATGATACTGCATCGTAAGCAGCGAATTCTCTACTACATTTATCTCTTAAGTCATAATCACCCCTAACACTTGCATTGTATGAATTTCCTCCCTTGCATACTAAATTTACATTTACACATTCTTTTGAAACTCTATTAATTGAAAAAGTAGATACATAATTCATAATGGTAAAATTTAAAAGGTAAAAAAAAGTGTTATTGAATTGTTGTTGACACAAATATAGGGCAAAGGTTTTGTATTTCATAATCTTTTTATGTTTTTCTTAAATTATTTGTGAATTAATTTATTTAGTTGTACTTTTGAGCTATTCAATAACCAATAAATAAACAATGGGATTACAAGAAATAATACAAACAGAGATTAAAAACCACCTAGAAGAGTTTAAACTCAATACGGTTAAGTTAAGAGATAGTAAGGTTCATGGAGTTGCAGGAGCTACCATATATAATATTATACATTCTGGCTACATTCCAAGCAAAAAAACTATTGAGAAGCTTTTAAAGGGCTTCGGATACACTTATAAAATAGCTTTTGAGGGATTTAGAGAAGTTAAAAAGAAACAAAATGAGGACCACAATTAATATAGAGGGCTTAATGGATGGCTTAAACGGTCCAGAAGGTTTAATTCGTCAACATTGGACCAAAAGACAAGGCAAAAAGAAAAAGTATAAGCTACTGATTAAGCAGCAAACTAAAAATAAGCACTTAGGACCAGTAAAAGTAACTTATAGGACCTATACAAACAGGTTTAAAGATTGGGATAACTACGGGGCATCATTTAAGCTCTTAGGGGATGCTTTAGTAGATAACAAAGTAATAGTAGACGATTCACCAAAGTACATTACAATTTTTGAGCCTTTACAAATCAAGGTAGGGACCAGAAAAGAACAGCGAATAGAAATAGTTATTGAAGATATTTTAAAATAAATTTAATTCTTTCATAAATAAATTATGAAATTAGAATCTTTTGTTTTATATTTGTGTCAGCAACAATTAATAACAACTTAATAATACTATTATGACTACTTCTTATAAAGGTTACGAAATTAAAAGCACTTGCTCGAATAGATTTGCTATTATCCTTGATGGTAAAATTCTTACTACTGTTAAGGGTTCTTTGTCTTATGCTAGGTATTGCATTGACTCTAGCTTTGAGGACTTTACACCGCAACCCGTTGACCCTTACGAAGGTTTGGAGCTATCAGAGGACGTACCAACAAGCGAAGAAATAAACGAAGCTTTAGGAGTTAAAAACCCGTGCAGCTTTATGCAAGCGGTGGAGGCTAACACAGCAGAAAACGCATGTTGTTTACCTGTTAAGGAGCGGCAATTGACAGAAGAACAAAAGAACTTCTACTGGGATGCTTACCATGAAGGATACAAGCAAGGACAAGCAGAATTAAACGACATTGTAAACCCTTAAAAATAACTTAAAATGAGTTACCATAAAGATAAAAACGGAAAACTAACATTGTTGACTGAATTAACAAATAGTCATTTGTGGAATATTATAAAGTACATTGAGCTAAGAGCAAAAGAGGGGGTAAAAATAAGGTTTGGCGGGGGAACTTGTGTTGAAAGTTTTTGGTATGACGAGCAAATTGTTTACGGTAAAGAAGCCTTAGAACACCTTAATTATGAAAAATATAGTACAGAGCAAGAGCGAAGAGATAAATTAAGACTAACTAACCCTTAAAAACAACTTAAAATGAAAAACCTAGCAACCGCAATAATCGCAGTAATGAAAGCCGTTAAAGGCATGGAAAAAAACAGCCGTGTAGGAAAAGGTACAACCGCCTACGATGGTACAAAAGATAAGGACGTAAAAGAAGTATTTAACAAAGCTCTTGCAGAAAACGGACTATGTATCTTGCCTATATCTATAGAACCTAAAATAACTATTGAAAGATGGGAAGAGGTAGACCAATGGAGTAAAACGACACCTAAAGCAATGAAGACAAAGCAAAGTGTTTTCACTGAGGTAAACGCTAAGTACTTACTACTACATGAAAGCGGTGAAAGCGTAGAACTAGCAGGATATGGACACGGTACAGATCCACAAGATAAAGGAGCAGGGAAAGCGACAACTTACGCTCTTAAAAACTGTTTGCTTTATACTTTCTTAACTCCTGTAGGCAAAATAGAAGACACAGACAAAGAGCACTCTTTAGACAAACCTGTACCAAAAGTAAAAAAAGCACCTAAAAAGCCAGCAACTAAAGCAGTACAACCAAAACCCAAAGTAATAAAAGATAGTGAGTTAGAAAAAATAATTACTTGGGTTGTTGAAAAAAATATTCCTATTGAAAAAGTTAGTAAATATTATATATTAACTAAAGTCCAAAATGAAGAACTAAAAGAGCGTGTAGATTATGCAATAAGTGGAGCCGCAATAAAAACAACTTCAAATAAAGATGTACTAAGCAAAGCAGCAGAATCAGCATATGATGACAATGGACAAGCTTAAACCCGTAACGCTCGAAAATATACCCGCCTTACTCCAATGGATACGCAAACATAATCTATCTATTGACCAAGTTAGGCAGGTGTATTTTATGAGTGCAGATATTGAAGAAATTGTAATAGATGGAATTGTTCGCCAAAGGAAATTCAAATACATTCTTCCAGTAGATTATAATTCTTTAGACTGGAAAGAAAAAAGAGAAGTCAGAGAGCAATATATACAAGAACAACAAGGCAAGTGCTACTATTGTAAATGTAGTTTAAAAGAACATGCACCGAAAAGAATCACAAAATTAGAGATAAATTGGAGCTTATTCCCTAAGAACTTTTTAAAATATCCTATTCATTTGCAACACAATCACAATACAGGAATGACAGAGGGAGCAGTACATAATTATTGCAATGCTGTACTCTGGCAATATGAAGGTAAATAAAATCAACAAAATCGAAATAGTAAAATTATGGGCTTACATGACAAAATAATGCACGCACATTCAGCGTGGTTTGATCAACTCTACCCAAGCAAAGCAACAGCCGAAGAAACGCCCGTACAACCTAAAGAATTGACCTACGAGCAGGAGTTAGTACAGAGTTATTATAATACGCTTACTTATAGAAAGGATATTCAAGAAATATCTCTCCAGGAGGCGCAATACGAAAAGCACCTTATTACGTGGGAACAATACGATAACCATATTAAGGACAAAACATTAACTTACCCTTTCAGTACTAACTAATGGCATACGAACAACAAATAGTCAACAAGATTGAAAAGCTTCTTACTTGGTATGAGGGCAATTGTGATAAGGCAACTATTGTACAGCTTTTAAAATTCAACGATCAATTAAGCCTATTAAGCGTAAATTTAGCTTCTATTTGCGCCAAAGCTAAAGCCTCATACCTTCGCACATACTTTGAAAGAAAGTACACGTTTAGCACTAAAAAAATAGACTGGATTAAAAACGGCTCTAGTGCTGCTAAAGCAGACGAACAGGCACGGCTTGAAATAGGAGCTATCAAAGCAAGTGAAATAGAGCGAGAAGAAGAAGCAGACATTTTAAATTTAATGCTAAGGCAAATAAACAAAGTACTTAGTTCTGCACAACAAAGAATTAGCTTTGAGAAAGCAGAACACGAAAGGGCAATGAGAACACCTCACGACAATACATAAACTATGATACACCCAATAATCACCGCCCTGCTAATCGGTTTAGTAGTGGCGTATTTACTCAGCGATTAAAATAGAAATATGATAGAATCAATAATCATAATACTAGCAGGAGCTTTAATGTTCCTGTTAGGTTTTTGGATAAACTACAATTATTACAAAGGCTCGTTTGTAGAGTACAAAGATTTAGAGCCTAAAACTTACCGCCTAAGCACGTTAATATACTTTTATAAGGGATTGCCCCCAACGATTAACGAAAGTGCATTTCACAGCCCACAAATACCTATACAACCGTGCATGATTCTAAAGCAAATAAGCCTACAAGGTGAGTACATTGTATTTGAGGTCAAGGCGAACGAATGCAAGGATAGTGAACAGCGTTTGAACGGCTGCACGGTTTACTATAAGAAAGATTTATTTAATAAGTTGCAAAAAATAGAATTATAATGTTAATAGCAAAAACGATATTATTAGTATTGCTTGGGTTGGTCTCTTTACTGAGCCTGTTTAATAATAGACAAATAAAAAAGATCAAAGCCACCATCAAAAAAGACCGTGAGCAAATTGCGGACTATTTAAACGAATTGACAAAAAACAGCAAATGAGCAGTAAATTAATAATCCCTATGCTTTCAGTCGGGCATGGTGGAATGATAGCAGGAGAGTACCAAACAAGCGGCAAACAGCACACATACGAGAACGGAAAAACCATCTATGAAGGTGAGTTTAACCGAGACATTAAAAACCGTGTGTGTTATCTGCTGCATGCAAACGGTTATGCTTACATAGATATAGCACCAGAGCAACGGGACGTGTCAAGGAATGCCAAGGTAAACAGAGCCAATAAACACCACGCAGAACAGCGGGAAAAAGGCAATGATACATTTTTAATTGAAATACATGCAAACGCAGGAGGGGGAACGGGTTGCGAAACTTTTATATCTACCAATGCAAGCGCAAAAAGTAACTATTTGGCTTTATTGTTCGAGCGTTTCTACAAAATAAACTACCCTGGTGAAAGGTGGAGAGGTATAAAAGATAAAAACTTTGACATAGTACATAAAACCTCTATGCCTGCTACCCTGTTCGAGTTCTTTTTTATGGATAACGAGAAGGATTACAGCCACCTAATGACCAACGAAGGGAGACAAAAGGCTGCATACTTGGTTTATAGTGTAATTGTGGCTTATATTGAAGGATACGAGTAAAAAAAATAGAAAGAATTATGAGTAAGAAGGAAGAAAAAGAGTACATATTTAGCCTCTATGGTGGCGATAATTATGTAGACCTAGACGGGTCAACGGAGGAAGACGAAGTTCTATTTCATTGCAAAAGTTTAGAATCACTAAATAAGAAAATGCAAG
>Ga0209336_10001034_pt1 | contig 13653 bp, 20 predicted proteins | sample LinPmetageLP32_FD_184042 | JGI IMG/M metagenome (GOLD analysis project Ga0209336, IMG submission 184042) | Marine viral communities from the Pacific Ocean - LP-32 (SPAdes) (version 2) | ecosystem: Environmental > Aquatic > Marine > Oceanic | place: Pacific Ocean | collected 2009-08-23 | reverse complement strand
TGAAAATGTGAGGCCTAGTTATGCTTATGTTTGGGGAGATGGTTTGCACAAAACGAGCGGTTCAATTGATAACCCTAACAATTTTGAAAACCACCAAAACGCGAGCCTAGACTTCGGGACCGGGCAAAAAGTAAAGCCCGCATCGTTAGAAGAATTGCAAGACCTTTACCGGGCGGCCTATGACTGGAAGTAATAAGGCAAAGCTGAAAAAGTTTATGCTCTCAAATAGCTTTGCTAAAACTTTTCATGGTCCAGCCGAGCGGCTTTTCATTGAAGGCTTTATGGACAAAGCCCGCGGCAACTATTTTGTCGAGGCTGGCGCGTGTAATGGTTTTCACTTATCCCAAACTTCAAAACTCGAAAAGGTCCACGGCTGGAACGGTCTATTAGTTGAAGGCCACGCCGGTCTTTTTGAATTACTCAAAGAAGGCAAAAGGAAAGCAACCAAGGCCCACGCGGTTTTGGGTCCCGGGGGGCCCGTTATTTTTGAACAAAAAACAAAAGGTATGTTAGGCCAGTCTCGTTTGCAATCGGATCTTATTAGCCCGGATTGCATAAAGACAGAAAGCAAAACACTTGAGCAAGTTTTGACCGAGGCAAAAGCCCCGAGCGTTATTGACTTTTTGGTTTTGGATGTCGAAGAGTCTTTGCCGGCGGTTTGGTCCGGCGTAGATTTTCACCGGAGGCATTTTGATTTTATGGTTATTGAGATGAAAAAAGAACAACCCGAAATTATTGCCGACATAAAAGCCCTCGGCTACCGGTTGGCCGGAGTAATAAATAACGAAGACTTTCTATTTCACAAGTGAGCACGCACAACAAAAAGCTCAAAGCTATATTTATTCATGTGCCAAAGGCGGCCGGGTCCTCTTTATCAACTCCCGAGTGGAACCGAGGCAACGGGCACAAAACGGTTGCCGACTACGAAAACCAGCTCGGGCCAGAGTTTAAAAAGCAATTTGTCTGGGCCTTTGTTAGAAATCCTTTTGACCGGATTGTTTCAGCCTACGAAGACTGCCCAGAAATATTTCCTCACGCACCAACTTTTGAAAGTTTCATCGAAGAAATCTACTTGCACCGGTTCCAGCTTGCCGGGCTCAAGTCTTTAAGGGAAACAAGCGTGCCGCTTTTTGGCTTTCCGATTGGCCGTTTACATTTCCAACCGATGCATCTTTTACTCTCGGACAAAGCCGGCAACTTGCGGCCGCACTTTCTCGGCCGATATGAAAACCTAGGCAGAGACTTTAAAGCGATACAAAAGCAACTAGGCGTAAAGCCTGAACCGCTGGTTCACAAAAACCAAAGAAAGAATAAACCAAAGCGGCGGTTTACAAAATGGCAAGACCTATACACGCCAGAGCTTGTCGAAAAAGTGGCCGCAATTTATGCAAAAGATTTAGAGCTTTTTTCTTATGACTTACCGGCGATTGCTTAACCCGGAACTTTTCAGCCGGGACCAAATAAAGCCGGCTAAAAATTTCTCCGGATGCTTTTTTATTTCGTGCAAGCAATCCAAAGAACGCCGCCGCGTTTTTCTCAAAGCGGCTAAAGCTGAAGGATTGGACCCGGTTTGGGTAGAAGGCGTTGAGCCAAGCTTTGAAGACTTGCAAAACATGGGCTTTGAAAATGTAAAGCAAAGGCCACGGCTTAAAGGCAACGTCGGTTGCACGGCTTCACATTTCCAAATAATAAGCGAAGCAAGACGGCTAAAGCTTCAAAGCGTTTTGATTTTCGAAGACGATGCTGCCTTTTGTCCTGACTGGTCCAGCGAGCTTGAGGCGGCGACCGCTTCTTTAAGTTCTTTGCCTTGGGAAATTCTATACCTAGGCGGCGTGCCAAAACAAACAACCCACAAAAATATTGCCCCGGGGCTTTGGCGAGCTGAGGGCGTCTGGTCTACTTTAGCTTTGGCGGTCCATTCCCGCTTCTTTGAATACTTTCTATCCTACCAAGACCGGCGGCCAATTTCTGTGATAGATTGCTTTCTATTTCACCAAGCCCCGGACCGGCTTTTTCTTTTAACTCAGAAGCCGCTCAACTGGCCTAGGGAAGTGCAAAGCGTAACCGCGGGCAAAGTTCAAAAAGGAGCAAAGGAAAGGGCCGAGAAAATTTACAACGAAAACCTCCAACAACAACCCAACTAATGAAAAAAATAACAATCGGTAGCGCCGTCTTTGATGACTTCGAAGGCGTCTACTTTTCCTATCAAAGCTTACGACTTAACAACCCGGAGCACCTCGAGGCATTAGACCTTGTCATTATTGACAACAACCCAGAGAGCGCCGAAGGGAAGGCGACAAAGTCTTTCTGTGAGAAAGCCCGGGTCCGTTACTTTGCCGCCCCGCTTCCCCGCTCAACGGCTATACGCGACCGAGTCTTTAGAGAAGCTCTCGCGCCGTTTGTTGTTTGCATGGACCCGCACGTTTTGTTGGAGCCCGGAACGGTTGCAAAACTTATAGAGCACGCCGGCAAAGCTGAAGCCGAAGAAAGCCGCGACATTTTCCACGGGCCGATGCTTTACGATTACTTGGACCCGGACAACGCCCCGGCAACTCACATGGACCCAAAGTGGCGGGATAATATGTTTGGCACTTGGGGCCATTTGGACAAAGGAAAGGACCCGGCCGGAGAACCGATCGAAATTCCAATGCATGGGCTAGGCTTGTTTGCTTGTTGTGCCAAAGCTTGGCCGGGCTTCTCGCCGCTCTTTAAAGGCTTCGGCGGCGAAGAAGGGTACATCCATGAAAAGATTAAACAAAAAGGCGGGAAAGCGTGGTGCTTGCCTTGGCTTAGATGGCTTCACCGGTTCGACCGGCCGCGCGGAAATGTTTATCCGTTACACATTGAAGAACGGCTCCGCAATTATGCTTTCGGCTGGCTGGAAATTGGCCGAGACTTAGAACCGGTTGCAGAGCACTTCGAAGAATTGCACAAAGGGGTCCCGGTTCGCAAAATTATAAGCGACGCGGAAGTAATGTTTTCTGAATATCTAATAAACCCAGGAGAAGTTCTCGAGCGTTTGCACGCGCCGGCCAAAGCTGAAGTGCTCGAGGTCCTACCGAGTCCAGCCGCAACAACTGACCCGGGCAAAACCGGCCCGCTAGTTGGCCGCGAAACTTGGCATCAAACCAAAGTAGACCTCGGGGCCGCGCTGGCTTTTGAAGTGTTGGGCAAGGAGTTTCGGATAAAGCGGTTTGAGCTGGAGTGGTCCTCAAGTTGACCCGGCCGCCTTTTGTGATGATGCAAGACTTTATAGCCGCGGCGGTTGCAACCCTTGAAGACTGCAACGACGAGGTCCGCGACTGCTTACGCAAAATAATTGTAAAAGGCTTTGGTCATGTATCGATTGTTTCGTCTTTTCGGGAAGCAGTCGCCTTGTCTTATGGCGTTGAGTTTTCACACGTTGAGAAATTAAAGCAAAGCGAAGTAGTGCGGCTTGGCTTGCTTACTATTGGCGAGCCTGATGTGGCCGAGGCTTTCAGGTTTCACGCAAGTATGGTCGACCAAGTCTGGTCCCTACTTTTGAAAGGCGAAGCGGCGTGACTGAGTGGGAAGTTTTCGAATTTATAGTTCTTGGCCTTTTTGGTCTTGGCGCTTTTTTTGTCCGGTTGCTTTTTCAGCGACTCGACAACAACGCGAGAATGCTTATTGATTTGCACGCAAAACAAGCCGCGACCCATGAACAAATTGTCTCCCTCTTTCGACTGACTGATAAACTTGAGGCTAAGGTTGACGAAGCTCTTATGTCTAAAGGTTAGCTTATGGAATATATTAGAGAAAACTGGGAATCTATAGCGGCAATAATTTCAGGCATAATTGCAACCGCTTCGGCAATTGCGGCAATGACTCCAACGCCAAAAGATGACGGCATTATCAAAAAGGTTTATAAGCTCGTCGACTTGCTGGCTCTTAACGTAGGGAAAGCAAAAGAAAAGTGAAGTGCTCTCGGCGATAATCAAAGCCGTTTTAGAATGGTTAACGGCTCTCATACGTGAAGACAAAAAAGCGGCCGACGCTCCCGACATACCTTCTCATATTCGCGAGCGTTTTTCTGACCGCGTGCGGAAACACCCGGGCCGTTTTCGTGGGCTCAACCGCAAGAAATGATTTGTTCCGAGTAGGCCCAAAGGTAACCGGCCGCGCTTATATTTGGAACGGTTCCGACTGGACCTTGTCAAAGAATAAGATTGTTTACCAAGAGGGAGCTTTTGTTGGATTTTTGGAAGACGAAAAAGACGGCCGGCTCGCTCCGGGAGGTAGTGAGAAGTGAAAGAAAAAAACGGGGTTGTTGTCTTCTTTTACGGTCCGGCCGTCTTTTTCTTTTTAAGATGAAACCGAGCGACCTTGAAGCGTTGGTCTTTCTTTTTTTCCTTACTTCCCTTATCGGCTTTGCTTGGTTTGTTTTTAATTTCTTGAGCGCTTACGCATAAAAAATTAATTCAACTACCGCCTTTTTTTTCGGTCCAGACAAAGCACCTCCCAAGCTCGACTAATACTTTATATTCGTTGGGTATCAACGAGTTAAGGGCTAATCTTTAAAGCCTATTAAGTATTTACCTTCAGCCCCGGTCGAAAGTTTGCTTTTATTGTTGCGTTCTGGTCCCTAATGGTTGAAGTTAGGAACAGAACCGCAAAGAGTCTTGACGACAACAACCAAACAAAACAACCTAAGATTATGACAAACGAAGAACTTACGCCCGACCGAATTAAGGAGGCCAACGAATATATGAAAAGGATGCATGAGCAAAGAGTTGCTCGAAACATTGCACAACTTCAAGCAATAAGAACCGAGCTCAGAAATTTGTCTGAAGGCAGAAGCCCGGACCCGGACCCCGAAGCACTTATCAAAAGCCAAAAAGCCGAGCTTGCTTATTTTGAGGAGCGACTCGCCGAAGACTTGACCGGGACCAAACTTGAGCACGCTTTAGAAATTAGCCGGGCCATCAAATAAACAACCTAAGATTATGACAAACGAACAAAGTATACCAAGCCCTAGTGGTGACGCTGAACCAAGCGAAATAAAGAATGAAACGTCACTAGATATAACGCCAACTTGGACAGCTCTTATGGGTCCAATGATTCAGGTTTTAAAAAATCGAAGTGCAAACAAAGGAGCCAAGAAAGAAATTGAAGCAGAACTTTTTCGGCTTGCTAGTATTGTTGACAACTTCAACACGAAGGCAAAAAAATGAATAGATCAAAAAAAGCCCCGCGCGCTTTGGGTTACTCTTACCTCAGGTTCTCAACGCCGGACCAAATCAAAGGCGATAGCCAACGCCGGCAACTCGAGGCCAGCCGCACATGGTGCAAAGAAAACAACGCCGAGCTGGTCGAAGAATTGCAAGACCACGGCGTTTCGGCCTTCCGGGGAAAAAATAGAATGCTTGGAGTTTTGGCTCGTTTTCTCGAGCTGGTCCGGGCCGGCGAAATTAAGCCCGGCACTTTTTTCATTATTGAAAACATTGACCGACTAAGCCGGGAAAAAGTTCTCGAGGCTTTGACACTTTACCTCGAATTAATAAAGGGCGGCGTTTCTATTGTAACGCTTATCGACGGACAAACGCATAGCCGCGAAACAATACAAAAAAATCCAATGGTTCTGCAAATGGCTATAGCTTCAATGGCTCGAGCCAACGAAGAAAGCGCCGTTAAAAGCGAAAGGATCAACGCCAAATGGGAACAAAGCCGCAAAGATGCTTTAGCCGGGAAACCTTCGGCAATGGGCCGGTTGCCTTGCTGGATGAAACGAAACCGCAAAACCCGCGAGCCTGAACTTATTGAAAAAGTTGCGAGCGTTGTTGCCGAGCTTTTTGCAATGGCCGCAAATGGCCTGACGCCAAACCAAATAGCAACCAAGCTAAACAAAAGCAAACGTCCACCCCTGACAACCCGGGGCCGGTCAAATCATTGGACCTTGTCGTCATTGCGGAAAATTTTGAAGAGCAAATCGGCAATGGGCACGCTTATTGTAAAGGAGCCCTACAAAGACGAAGAAGGCAAAAGAAAGTACCGAGAGGTTAGAGAAGTGGCGGGTTATTATCCAGCGGCCGTCACGCCAGAAATTTTCTCAAAGGTACAAACAATTTATCGGGCCCGGGCAAAAAATTCGACTCACGGGACCGGCGGCTCGCATAGATCGGATAGCAACGCTTTCTCGGGGCTGGCTCAAGAAATGAAATCTGGTTGCGGCGTTCAATATACTTTTAGCAATTGTAAAAACGCGGCCGGCGTTAAGTATCGCAACGAATATTTGCGGGCCCAGAATACTTTCAACGCGGGCCTGACTTATACCTTTGCTTGGTCCTACAAAGACTTCTCAAACCTCTTTCTTGCAACTTGCCGGCTTGCAATGAAAGCCGCGAGCAATGTTTCCCAAGAAGAAGCGGCTCTTTCAGTTTTAGAAAATGAGGCCGCCGAGGCTGGCGAGTCAATGGCCGCTTTGCTTTCTTTAGCAAAAAAGGCAACAAGTGCAAAGGCCGAGCTACTGGCCGAGCTTGAAAAAGAAGCAACGAAAAAGAAAAGGATTGAAGACGAGGCCGAAAGTTTGCGGGACCAAATAAGAGCCGCCAAAAAGAAGCGGGTAATCTTACCGGCAAAAGTCGAAGACCGGGTTAAGCTTCGCCGCGTGTTGCGGGCCAATGTCTCAAGCTTGCGGATAGACTTTGAAGCGAAAGCCTTTGAGTGCAAACTTTTCTCAGGCGTTTCTTATAGTTGTTGGCTATCGCCTGAGAATGCGGTCTTCGTTGAGACAAGCGACTTTGAGGTTCCGGTCGATGCGTTTAAGGGTTTAGAAATAACTCAAAGCTGGGGAAGGATGAAACGCCGAAAGAAAACAACTCTCGCGGCGGCGTAAAAATTTAATATTTATTTTTGACGTGTGCAAGAAGGCTTTGAATTTCTAGAAGTGTTTGTTTTGCAACTTTCAAGCTTTGGACCTGACCATAGCAAGACACGGCCAGAGCCCCAAAAAACAACGCCGCACTTGCGAAGGCAAACCGTCTCCAGAATTTGGCGTTAGCTTCTAGGGCTTCCCAGCCTTTAGCTATGTTCTCTCCAGCAAGGAGCGCTTCTTGGTAGGAGTCGCTGAAAACGATGCACTCCTCTTTGTTGTTTTCTTTCTCGGGCGTTGTTGTCATAGGTTTTGTTGTGTGCTGTTTGTTTTTTTTTTCTTTAGTTGAGTTTCTTCTGCTTTGACTTTAGACCGCGCATAATTCCAAGCGTTGCTGGAAGTTCAGGTTCGCCGGTTGCTTGTACTATTTCAAGGCTTCCGTCTATTAGCCATTTGTAAACTTGGGCGCAAGTTGTGTTGAGCCGCTCGGATATTTCTTTAACGGCCGCCGCGGTTTTTTCGTTGGTTCGAATTGTTACGTTAATGGTTGTTTGCTTAGACAAGGTTAGAAATGTTTGAGGTTATTAATTGCACGTAAAAGAATAAGCCAAAGTATATTGCCAGAAAAGTCAAGAAGCAAAACGACGCAAAGAAAAGCTAATAGAATCGAATGCAAGCGATTGCGGTTGATTGCTTTTTTTTGCTTGGCTTTGATTGCGTTTGCTTCAGAAAAGCTTTTATGACATCTACCCCAACCCCAAAAACCCTAAAGCGACCGAAGCGCAACCGCTCGGTAAGTGTTCACCTCTCGCCTAATGAAAAAGCCAGCCTAGACCGGGCGGCCTTTACCGAAGACATGGGCACTTCTCAATTTGTCCGGCGGCTTATCTTGCGTTTTCTTGAGGCCGCCGAAAATGCAAACGCTCAAAACTAAACCTCCCGTTGGATTTGGAACGCCCGAAAGTCGGGCAATGGTTGCCGCTTGGTTGGCCAACGAAGAAACGGGCGTTCCAGTTTCAGGCAACCCAAATGTACGGCTACTTAGCCGGGACCCGCAACGGCTTTTATACGTTGCAATTCTAAACACTCAAAACCCTAAAGATGAAAAAAGATCAAACAAACGAACTAGCGAGAGCTCTTAGCATAGCCCAAGGCCAAATGGAACCGGCCGAGCTGACCGGACACAACACGCACCGAAATTACAAGTACGCAAAGCTTTCAGACATAGTAGAAAGCGCACGCCAACCGCTGGCGGCAAACGGCCTGAGCGTTGTTCAGCTATTTGACACGAACGAAAGCGGGCCTAGTGTTTTAGTAACAAGGCTCATGCACGCAAGCGGCCAGCAAATAGAAAGCCGGCTCAAGCTTTTACCGGTTGAAGACTACCACGCTTTAGGGTCCGCAACGACCTATTCAAGAAAATACGCTCTCGCGGCAATGCTTAATATAATTGCCCAAGAAGACGACGACGGCGAAGCGGCAATGGAAAGCCGACCTTTAACCGGCCCCGGGACCGGCGCAAAGAGTAGGCCGCGAAGAAAGCCAAAGAATCAAAAGCCGCCAACGGCTGACGAAAAGTGGGTTGAAGCTTTGGCCATTATTGACAAGACCGAAGGAGCGCGGGCAATGTTTGCGGCAAAGGATATTGATTGCCGGGACCTTTTGCCGCAAGTCGTGGACCAAGTCTTAAAGCATGGCCTAGAAGGGATGGCAAAAAAAGTTGATGAATGGAAAAAGCAAATAGTTAAAGACGAAGCAACCGCCAAAGAAAAAGCCGACGAAGAAACGAAAGGCTCAAAATGATCTGGGCTTTTGATATTGAAACCGGGCCGCTAGACTTTGAAGAAATTGAAAGGATTGCACCAGAGTTTGAACCCGAAAATGTAAAAACTGGAAATATTTCTGACCTCGGAAAAATAGCTGAAAAAGTTGAAGGGGCCCGAGTCGCTCACTTTTCAAGTATTCAAAAAGGGGCTGCTTTGCACGCCGAGTATTCAAGCGTTCTTGCTTTGGGCTGGACCTCAGACAAAACTCAGGAAGTTTTGCACGCTTCAGATCACACGGAGCCGCAAATGCTTTCTCTGTTTTGGGACGCGGCAATAAATGCTTATAGCGACGGCTATATATTGGCCGGCCATAATATCAAAAACTTTGACCTCCCTTATATGGTCCGGCGTTCTTTTACACATGGAATTTGCGTGCCTCAAGTCCTACTACCTGAACGCTCCAGATTTTGGCCCAGCTTCTTTTTTGATACTATGGAAGAATGGTCAATGGGAGACAACCAGCGACGAATAGGCCTAAACAAATTGGCAAAGCATTTGGGGCTGGAAGGCAAAAGCGGAACCGGCAAAGGTTTTGGTAAGCTCTTTAAAGAGGACCAAGACGCCGCGCTTGCTTACCTTGAGCAAGACCTTTCTGTAACTCTTAAAGTTGCCGAGAAGCTGGCCCTTACTCTCGGAAGGGGGCTAAGATGAAAATTGAGTACACGCCGCCCGGAGACGGGGAAGAAAAAAAAGAAAGGCCCGACCTACTGAAGCCGGGCTGGCATAGCTTCGAAGTGCTTAATTGTTACACGACAAACCATAAAGGCGAAGAACTAATAACCAGCGAAGGCGACCCATATTTAAAACTAAGAGCCGAAGAAGCGGCAACCGGAGCCATTATTTATCATTCGTTATTCTTTAGCGAGAAAGGCGGGGCCAAGCTTAACGCTTTCTTATTTGCAACCGGGCTAGCTGGCAACCGAGGCGAAATTATAGACCTTTCTCCTTCAGACTTTGAGGGCAAACGGTTTCGAGGTTTGGTTGGCATGGAAAATTACAACGGCCGGCAATATAATAAGATAGATTTGGTTAAACCTTTTGAGCAAGAAAGGCCCGAAGAACCGGAAATTGACGAGGTCCCGTTTTAAGTGAAGCGGCCAAGCTTCCAATTTTACCCGGCTGACTGGCGGTCCGATTCTAGTTTGCAAGTTTGCTCGCTTAGGGCCCGCGGATTATGGCTAGAAATTCTTTGCCTTTTGCATGAACTCGGCCAGCAAGAAGGGAGCCGTTACGGATACCTTGAACTTCGCGGTAACCCGTTGAACCCCAGCCACCTTTCGAGACTTGTTGGCGTTGAGTTGCAAACGGTTTCTGATCTATTAGAAGAGCTCGAAGTTGCCGGCGTTTTTTCCCGGGACCTAGGCGGCGTTATCTATTCCCGCCGCTTTGCTCGAGATGGTCAAGTAAAGCAAATCCGAAGCAAAGCGGGAAGCAAAGGTGGAAGCAAAACTCAAGCAAAACTTAAGCAAAACGCCAAGCAAAACGCCAAGCACCTCTCCCGCGTGGGCCCGTACGCGGGGGCACGCCCTGAAGTTGAAGTAGAAGTAGAAGAAGAAGAAGAAGAAAAGGTAAGGGTAGAGGGAAAGGAAAAACAAAACCCGCGAGAACTTGTTGAACTTTTTCACGAGCTTTGCCCAAGCTTGCCGAGAGTGCTTCAAATTTCAGGCCATAGGAAAAAAGCAATCAAAGCCAGAGCCCGAGACTTTGAAACCCAAGACTCAAAAAAACACGGACTAAGCTTTCGCAAACTTTTTGAGATGGCCGAGGCTTCAGACTTTTTGACCGGAAGAACTGAAGACAACGGCCGCGGCTTTCGGGCTGACTTGTCTTGGTTACTCAATCCAGAGAACGCCACAAAAACTTTAGAAGGAAAATATGAAAACCGCACAAAAACAAACAAACCGGACCGAGATTATGCCAACGCCTTTATTCTCGCAAAGTAGCTGGACCGAGCCGAAAGACTGGTCCGAATGGAACTTTTTGGATTATTGCAATTGCCCGGACCTCGAGGCATACCAAACAAAAGCGCCTAAAGTTTTTCGAACTTGTCCTCATTGCGGCAAGACTGAAAAGTGGACCGCAATAGAAGCGGCGGCATTTCCGGCCATTGCGTGCGATCATTGTTGCGAGGCTTACCAAAACCAAAACCGAAGCCCGGCCGCGGTCAAGCTGGTTACCGAAACCTTGGAAAATGTTATACCGCCGCTTTACCGGGAGACTGACAAGGCCCGGATAGAAAAGGAAAAGAGCTGGGAGCAAGTTTCGGCCGCTCTTTCTTGGACTCAAGACCGGACCAAAAAAAATCTGGCACTTGTTGGCGATACCCGGACCGGTAAGACCCGCACGCTTTGCCTACTTCTCGAAAAGCTTATTCGATCAGGGACCAAAGTTCGCGCTTTTTTTCATGGCTCTTTTTATGATGAATTGTTGGAAGTAATGCGATCTGACCGAAACTTTCGCAAATGGAAAGCCGAAATAGTTAAAGCCGAGATTGTAGCAATTGACGATTTGTTTGCCGAAAAGCTGACCGAGCGAGGCGAGGCTTCTTTGTTTGAAATTTTGGACGCGCGAATTTGTAACCATAGGCCCACATTTATTACAACTCAAGTCACGGCCGCCGAAAGCTTGGCCCGTTTTCATTCCAAAAAAAGGGCAGAGGCTTTCTTCTCTCGGCTGAATGAATTTTTTGAGCTGGTCCAATGCGGCGGCCCGGTACAAACAAACCTAAAAATAATCAAATGAAAATAAAAACCCTTTGTTCTTTTTCCGAAATGCGGCCGCTCGAGTCTTTGACCGAAAACCCCCGAAACCCAAATCAACACCCGCGCCGACAACTCGAGCTACTCGGAGAAGTTTTAAAATTTCAAGGCTGGCGGCAACCTATCGTTGTTTCTAAACGGTCCGGCTTTATTGTTAAGGGCCACGGCCGTTTGCAAGCGGCCCGGCTTGCTGGCTTGACTGAAGCGCCAATAGATTTGCAAGACTACGAAAGCGAAGCCCAAGAAAACGCCGACTTAATCGCCGACAACAAATTGGCCGAGTTGTCAGACTTTGACGGCCGGACCCTTAAAGACCTGATCGCCGAGCTAGACACCGGCGAGCTCAACCTCGAGCTCTTAGGATTTGAAGAAGACGAACTGGCCGAGCTTATGTCTCAATTTCATGTACCGGGCGAAGGCGAGACAGAAGACGACTTTGTACCGGATGAAGTGATAACCAGAGTCAAGCCCGGCGAAGTTTGGAACCTTGGAACCCACCGGCTTTTGTGCGGCGACTCAACAAGCCGGGAAGTTGTCGCGTCTTTTATCAAAAACAGGAAAGCCGAGCTTGTTTTCACGGACCCGCCTTATGGAGTGAACATTAAAGGCGGCAAAATGAAAAAAAATTTGATTGCCGGGGACCTGACTTCCACGGCTATTCCATTTGCGTTTGAAATAGCGGTCGACATTGCGACCAAAGAAAAGGCCCGGCTTTATTTTTGCGGCGGCGAGGGAAATATTGGTCTTTATGCAAAGCTCTTTGATCGATTTTTGCACCAGCTCCCGCGGCACTTAGTTTGGGTGAAGCCTTCTTTTGTGCTGAAACAAAACGGGTATCATTGCCAATATGAGCTAATCTTTTACGGCTTCAAAGAAGGCGGCGGCGGGAAAGCGCATTGGCACGGCGGCCGGACCGGCGAAGAAGCTTCCGACATTTGGGAAATTGACCGAGACAACGTCCATGAATACACGCATCCGACTCAAAAGCCGGTTGCTTTGGCCGCTCGAGCAATTGCAAACCATAGCCAAAAAGGCGAGACGGTCTTTGAGCCTTTCAGCGGGTCCGGGTCAACCGTTATAGCTTGCGAAAAGCTCGGCCGCGTTTGCCAAGCAATAGAACTAGACCCGCATTATTGCGATGTAACAATTCAACGCTGGGAAGACTTCAGCGGTAAGAAGGCCAAGAAAGCCAAATGAACAAACAAAGCCCGCTTCCTCAAGCTTGCTACCTCGACAACCGGACCGGCGGCCAAGGAGAAGCCTTATTGCTTGAAGCCCGAATCAAAACACTTGAGCAAGCCGGGAAAGAAGCAATGAGCCCGCACGACTTGAAGAACGGCTACTCGCCGGCCGGTCTTATTCGTTTGCTTAAAGGCCAGATAGCTTACCTAAAAGACGAGAGCCCCGAAACAATGCATTCGAAGGCAAACATAGCAACCGGGCACAACCTCGAGCGCTCAAGGCTAGAAAGAAAGGGTTTTGAGATCCAGTTACCAATGGCTGGCCGAGCCGACCGGCTTTCGTCTCTTAATGAATTGCGGCTTCATTTAGAGTATTTTGGAAATATACACGCCCAAACACAAGCTGAAGGGTCAACGACTTGGCGCGATGGCTTAGGCCGGACTTGGGCTCTTTATCTTTTACGCGACGAGCTCTTACGGCTGGAAGCACTCCTCAAAGACAAAACCAAAAAAACAAAGGGACCCATTATGGACCAAGGCAAAATAATAAAAGACCCCGGGGGGGATAACTCCAACCCGGCCGCGTTGCTTTTTGAGCAAACAAACGACATAAGGCAAGCAATCAATACGCTAAAGAGCGAACAAAGAGAAACCCGGAAAGCCTACAAGAAAGCAATTGCAACGCTAGACCGAGGCTTGGAAGAAATCTACCAGAGCTTCGAAGATAAACAAATGCTTTTATTTGATGAAATGCCGGCCCTTTCTGAAGAAGTCGAAGCACTTATTGAGCACCCTTCGGTAACACTTAGCCGGGGCGACTTGCCAGTATTGCCTGAGTGATGCCAAAGGGTAAAGAAGAACCAAAGGCAAAGTTCGTCGCATTCATTCCAGAGCTTGGCTATGATATACCAGAGCGCGAAGACCTACACGAACGAACCCGGATAACTTCCGAGATTGCGGCGCGACTACTGGAGCTAAGACTAATAGACTCAACCGCTCCTCATTTGTTGATGCATAAACTAGTCCGAGTCTATAGAAAGGACCCGTTCGCTATGTGG
>Ga0209336_10001033_pt1 | contig 13656 bp, 13 predicted proteins | sample LinPmetageLP32_FD_184042 | JGI IMG/M metagenome (GOLD analysis project Ga0209336, IMG submission 184042) | Marine viral communities from the Pacific Ocean - LP-32 (SPAdes) (version 2) | ecosystem: Environmental > Aquatic > Marine > Oceanic | place: Pacific Ocean | collected 2009-08-23 | reverse complement strand
AAGGTTTACTTTATACTTTAAGTATTATATATTGAACTTGTAGTTAGGAATGACTTAATTAATCGGAACTGACTACTACTGCCTAGTGGGTACCATTAGACAAAAAGAATTCAGGGTATATCCCTAAAAAGAGTTCACGATGGCAGATAGAGATGTAAGTTAGTAAGACTAAAAAATAATGGTAGAGTCTTACTCCTGAAACTTCGGTTTCTTGCTCGAACTCATAGAGTGTAATGGCTCATATTGAGATGTAGATGGAAGTTCTCAAAAAAACTATATAGTAGGGTGGGTGCGAACTCACCCTTTTTTATATCTTGCTTTTTTTTTATTTTTACTCTATAAAAAGAGTATATATGCCTAAAGTAGTAAATAAAACTGATGAGATAGCTGAAATGGTCAAAAGGTTGTCAGGTATTGGTATAACTCACGATATGATTTGTTCTATTGCTAAGATATCAAAACCGACACTTTACAAATACTATGATGAAGAATTAAAGGTAGGCAAAGCACAATCTACTGCACAAATAGCAAATAATCTCTATCGTATGGCGACTGGTGAGGGTAAAGAAGCACTCACTGCATCAATATTTTGGTTGAAAACACAAGCTGGTTGGAAAGAAACTGATGTCGTGGAGATAAACAATGTATCAGATGAAAAAGAAAGATTTGAGCAACTTATCAAGTCAGTTCGAGAATCTAAGCTCACAAAAGCAGATAGCACTGAATCTACTCACTGAGTGGTATTTAAAAGCTAGACCGACACAATTAGTAGAAGATAAAGATGAATTCAATATTCATTTATTTTTAGCTGGTCGTGGTTGGGGGAAAACTTTAACAGGTGCTTACGATATTGTTCAATATTGTTTGAGAAATGATGATGTAGTTTGTGGTGTAGTCGCACCGACCTATGGTGATTTGAAAAGAGTTGTATTTGCTGGTGATTCAGGATTCATAAACATAATTGATAAAAGATTACTCAGCACAACAGGATATAATAAATCAGACAATGAAATACATTTTTATAACGGCTCGAAGATAATAGGATTTCCAGCGATAGAGCCCGATAGACTTCGTGGAGTACAGTTCCATAGAGTATGGTGTGATGAGTTAGCTTCATGGCGATACACAGAAACATTTGATAACTTAATGATGGCTTTAAGGTTAGGGCAGAATCCTAAATGTATTATTACAACAACACCAAGACCTACGAAAATAATAAAGTCATTATCTAAAAGAAGTGATACCAAACTTATCACTGGCTCTACATTCGAGAACATTGACAATCTAGCGGAATCTTCTATACAAATGCTAAAAGAAAGATATGAGGGAACTCGTATGGGTAGACAGGAATTATATGCAGAAATACTAGAAGATGTAGAGGGCGCATTATTTAATTATAAAAATATAGAAGAAAACAGATTAACAAACTACCCAATAGATTTACAAAGAATCGTTGTAGCTATTGACCCAGCTGTAACAAGCAATGAGAACTCTGATGAAACAGGAATGATAGTTGCTGGTCGTGATGTTAATAATCATTATTATATTTTGCATGATGGCAGTCAAATAAGCAGTCCTGATGTTTGGGTTAAGAAAGCCATATCACTTTATAAACAATACGAATGTGATAGGATTGTAGCAGAAGTCAATAATGGCGGTGACTTGATAGAGAGATTATTAAGAACTCAAAGTCAGTCAATACCTTATACAAGTGTAAGAGCGAGTAGAGGTAAAATTGTAAGAGCAGAACCGATATCTGCACTTTATGAACAAAATAGAATACATCATGTCGGTGTGTTCAAGGATTTAGAGGAACAGATGTGTCAGTTTACAGGAAATGGAGTACAATATCATGATGACAGGGTTGATGCATTAGTTTGGGCTATAACCTCACTGCAAAACAGTGGTCAGGCGATATTTAAAATAAGTTAGGAGTTCTAATGGGTATATTCGACAGGTTTTTAAAAGTAAAAGAAAAACCAATACAAAAAAAACAAGCACCAACAGTCATGATTAACAGATTAGAATCTTACATGGGTAAATCTAATAGAAAATACAAAGAATATGCCAAAGAGGGTTATCAAGATAATGCTATCGTTCATAGATGTGTCAAACTGATATCTGATTCAGCTAGTGCAGTCAAATTACAAGTATTTGATGGCGATATAGAATTAGAAAATCATGAATTAATTTCATTACTAAATAGACCTAACCCATTACAAAGTGGCGGAGAATATTTTGCATCTTTATATTCTTATTTACTTATATCAGGTAATTCATATCTTTTAAGAGATACAGAAAGTGAAACACCGCCAAGAGAATTATATTTATTAAGACCTGATAGAATTAAAATAAAATCTAATTCATCAATGATTCCTGATTTTTACTGTTATGAAGTAGGCGGTCAAGTGATAAAGGAATATCCTGTAGACCAAGACACAGGTCGTTCTCAGTTAAAACAAATCAAACTATGGAACCCATTAGATGATTTCTATGGGCTAAGTCCAATATTAGCGAGTGCTTATAATATTGACCAACACAATCTTGCGGGTTTACATAATGTTGCACTATTGAAGAATGGTTGTACACCAAGTGGTATGTTGAAGTTTGAACCTAAAGATGAAACAGGAATGTCAGCAACTTTGACTGATGACCAAAGAGCAAGACTATTAGAAGATTTAGAAATGAGATTTCAAGGTAGTTCTAATTCAGGAAGACCAATGTTGTTAGAGGGTAACTTCGATTATACACAGCTCGGACTGAATCCTAAAGACATGGACTTTTTAGAATTATTAAATTTATCAGCAAGAGAGATTGCATTATGTTTTGGTGTACCAGCGCAGTTGATTGGTATACCTGAAGCTAATACATATTCTAATATGGAAACAGCAAAACTTGCACTATATGAAGAAACAATAATACCTTTATTGACTAGAGTTGAATCTGATTTAAATGAGTTCTTATCACCACTTTATGATGGCGACATAAAAATAAAATATGATTTGTCTAGCATTCCAGCTATGGCAGAAAAAACAAAACAAGTATATGCCAATGTATCACAAGCAGTGCAACATGGGATTATGACTCGTAATGAAGCTAGAGAAAAACTAGGATTAGAAGAAATACAAGGCGGAGATGAGTTATATATACCAAGTAATTTATTCCCAATAGGTGAAGTTGATTCATCAAGTGTAGAAGACAATGACCAACCTGTAGATGCAGATGGCAATGAAAAATTATATGATTTAGCATATGGTAAAAAAGAAGCGGTTGATGTAGATACATTCACAACAGAAGAAGAAGCAGAGGAAAGAGCAGAAGAAATAGGTTGTGTAGGTATACATTCACACACCGAAGATGGACAGACAGTTTATATGCCTTGTAAAACTCATGAGGAATACGAAACATTATTAGCAGATGGCAAAGCACTAAGTGATTTAGATTTAGTTCCTACACAGACTATGGCAAATAATGCCAAAAGAGGTTTAGAGATGAGGAAAGAATTTAATCGTGGTGGTACACAAGTTGGCGTTACTAGAGCCAATCAATTAGTAAACAAACAAAAGTTATCACCTGATACTGTACTTAGAATGTACAGTTTTTTTAGTAGGCATGAAGTAGATAAGCAAGGTCGTGGATTCGAAAGTGGCACAGATGGATATCCTAGTGCTGGTAAAATAGCATGGATGCTTTGGGGTGGAGATGCTGGTTTTAGTTGGGCAACGAGTAAAAGAAATCAAGTCATGAAAGAAAGAGAAAGCAAAGCTGAAGCTGATGCATTAAAAGTTGGTAATATGGTTTCTTGGGATAGTTCAGGCGGTAGAGCAAGAGGAAAAATTACTAGAATAGTTCGTTCAGGTAAATTATCAGTACCTAAAACTTCTTTCACTCTCAATGCGACAGAAGATAATCCAGCATGTTTAATTCGTGTATATCGTGGTGGCGAACCAACAGATACTATAGTCGGTCATAGATTTGCTACTCTAAGAAAGTTATAATTAACTTACTTTATGAAGTCGAAAACTGTAGCTGAAAAAAAGCACATGAAACGAGTTGCTGAATTAGGTTGCATAGCATGTAGGAAACTAGGTTATGAAGACACACCAGCAGAGTTACATCATATCACTAGTGGCGCAATGGGTAAGAAATCAAGTCACTTTCATGTTATCCCATTATGTCCATATCATCATAGAAACTCAGATGAGAGTTATCATAGAAACCCAATGTTGTTTACTAAAAAATTTGGAACACAAACAGAACTATTAGAAGAAACATTAAAATGGCTAAAATAAGAATAAATCGTAGAAAAGAATATAGACAAGCATTAAGAACATTAATTAGACTAACAAGAGCATTAATCACCAAACTAGATAAATTCAATAACAAATATAGAAGATATGCGTTTAAAAACTTCTCTGAGTTAGGTGAAATACCAAATAAGTATTATGAGGATTATTGGAAAGACTTATATAAACTATTAGAAATAAATACTAGAACTATTATAGAAGAATCATCAAGAAGCATTAAAACATCTAGATTGTTAAAAAAAGCAGAAGATGAAGTAGCGCAGGTAACTCTAGATTATGTTTCAACAAACACTGCTCAAAATGTTACATACATAACTGAAACCACTAGAAAACAAATACAATCTGCCATAGCTTTTTCTATACAAGAGGGATTCGGTCAAGATGATACAGCAGAACAGATAGCCAAATCATCAGCATTTAGTTCGGGTAGAAGTAAAGTCATTGCAAGAACGGAAACACATCAAGCATACAATTATGGCAATTATAAAATTGCTGGTAAATTAGCATTAAAAAAACCTGTCAAAGAATGGCTCAGTGCATTGGACCCGAGAACGAGAACATGGCATAGAGATATGAGTGGCACTAGAGTTTCTTTAGAAGATAATTTTACTGTACTCACACCAAGTAAAAATGGGTTACAAGAAAGAATAATGGAATATACTGGCGACCCAAATGGCGGTGCTAGTAATGTTGTTAATTGTAGATGTTTTACAATGTACTATGATGAAGATGATGTGACTGTAGAATAAATCTAGACTTATTTTGATAAATATGGTTAAAATATCCGTATATATATTCAATTAGAGGGTTTTATTTATGTCTAGTGAACAAGAATTACAAGATTCGACTATATTTGAGAATGTTAATACAGACTTACCTTGTGAATTTAAAGAAATCGACACAGAAGAAGATGGTGCTTTTGAGGGTTACGGCTCAGTATTTAACAATAAAGATTTAGGAAATGATGTCATTCGTAAAGGTGCTTTCTCTGAAACTCTTAAATACAGAAAGCCAAAACAAATAAAATTACTCTATCAACATAAAACAGATGAACCTATTGGAGTAATTGATTCCTTACAAGAAGATAATAAAGGTCTTTATATTAAGGGCAGATTAGCAATGGGTACACAAAAAGGTCGTGAAGTTTATGAACTCATGAAAATGGGTGCTTTAGATTCTATGTCAATAGGATATAGATTATCACCTGATGATTATAAATATGACCCAAAACAAAAGAAAAGAATAATCAAGTCAGTAGACTTAATGGAAATATCATTAGTCACTTTCCCAATGAATCCGAAAGCAAAGGTAACAAAAGTTAAACTTGCTGAAATGAACGTGAGAGAAATAGAGGAACACTTACGAGATGTAGGTTGTGAATCATTTTCTGTTGCAAAACACACTGCACAAGTGCTTTACAAATCATATCGGAGTGACCAGCAACGAGATGTTGTTGAAAGCATGAATCAGTTAATCAATCTAATAAAGAAATAAGAGGATATTATGTCTGAAGAAATTAATGATGTAATTGATAATCTTGGTAAATCTTTTGAAGAATTCAAAAGTGAAAACCAAAAAAATATTGATGAAATCAAAAAAAATGGTATCTCTGACCCTTTACTTCAAGAAAAAGTAAATAAACTTGCTGATGATGTTGCTACGAAAGTAGAACTCAAACAAGATGCTGAACTTAAAGAACAAGGATTAGAAGAAGCTGTAAAAAGACTAGATGCTTTAGAAACTAAATTAGCAAGACCAGAAACTGGACTTGAAACTAAACAAGTTGATATACAAATGAAAGCATTCAGTAAATTTTTAAGAAATCAGGAATTAGAACCTGATGAAACAAAAGCACTTTATGAATCAGATGATTCATTAGGTGGTTACTACTGTCCAACAGAATATGTTGCAGAACTTATTAAATCTGTAACAGAATTCTCACCTATGCGTAGTCTAGTTAAAATTAGAAGCACAGATAAAAGAGGAATCGAAGTTCCAAAGAGAACTGGTCAATTCGCTGCATCTTTCGTTTCTGAAACAGCGACTAGAACAGAAACAACTGGGTATACTACTGGCTTGATGTCAATAGATGCACATGAGTTATATGCAAAGGTTGATATGTCACAAGCAATGTTAGAAGATTCTGCATTCAATATGGAGTCAGAAATGGCTACTGAGTTTGCTGAACAATTCGCTGTTGCTGAAGGACTTGCAGTCGTAGCAGGAAATGGTGTTGGTAAACCTTTAGGATTTACTGATGCATCTGCTGGTGTATCTGCTACTAACTCAGGTAATGGTACAAAACTTACTGCTGATGGTCTTTATGACTTAATCTATGCACTTAAATCAGACTATTTAAGAAATGCTGGATTTGTTATGAACAGGTCTACTTTCGCTGCGATTCTTCAATTAGAAGATACTGCAGGTCAAAAAGTTTTCCATGTTGGACTAAACTTAGTGAGTGGTGCACCAAGCACTATCGCTGGTTATGGTTATACTCTTGCAAAAGATATGCCAGATGTAGGTGCGGGGGCTAAACCTGTTGCATTCGGTGATTTCTCTAGAGCATATACTCTAGTAGACCGAGTAAACATGTCCATAGTTCGTGACCCATTCACACAACAACATTTGGGTAATGTTCGTTACACTGCTAGGCGTAGAGTTGGCGGTACTGTAGTTCTTGCAGAAGCAATACGACTACAAAACATATCTGCATAAGATAGGAGTTATTAATGAGAGATTTAGCTAATAACACAAACACAGTAGTTGTTGTAGCACCCGCTGTAATAACTGGTGATACAAATGGTACTGGAGTTGATTTACAAGGATTTAGTTCTTGTCAATTAACTGTTAGTACTGGCGTTGAAGGAGATACTTTGAGTAGTTCTGTTAAATTTGAATACTATTTAGAAGATTCAGATGATAACAGTACATTCGCTGCGGTAACATCTAACCTGAATACAACAGGTAAAGGTGTTGATGCGAACGGAGTATTTTTACTTCTTGATGCTAACGGTGAAACACCACAGATAACAACGATTGGTTATATCGGTGGTAAGAGATATGTAAGAGTAAGAATTGATGCAACTGGGACACACTCCAATGGTACTCCAATGAGTATTACTGGTGTTCAAGGTAACCCACAAGATGCAACAGATGCTTATTCTGTTAATACATAAATAATTGACACTATATGTGTCTAGAATGTGGGCGTGTTCATTGTTTCATGCCCCATTCGATTTAGGAGGTAAATATGCAAATTAAAATGATAGCGAATTGTAAAGGTACTGCTAATGCTAGTGGTAATGTATGTAAAGAATACAAAGAAGGTGATATATTAGATTGTAAAGAGGAATGGCAAGTTAATTTAGCTAATACTTTTGTTACATCAGGTTTGGCTATGGAAATTAAAGTAACTGAACCTACAGAAAAAAAAGCAACTAAAAAAGTAACAAAGAAAAAAACAACTAAAAAGAAATAAAATAATATGTCAAGAACGATTGGCAACACATTCGGAACACAACTCACTAGTGGAAGTCTCAGACCCTTTTATGCTATAAAAATGAAATTCACTAGTGGGGATTTAAGATTATCTACTACATATGCTGATTTAGTAATAGATACTGAAACATATCTAGGTACAGGCGATATTCTCAACATATCACCTATAACAGAAACATCAGATACTAGAGCAACTGGTGTCGAGATTGTTTTGAATGGTTTAGATACTTCTATTCTATCTGCTGGTCTAACAGAAGATACACAAGGAATGGTGGTTGAAATATATTTTGGTGTTTTAACTACATCATCAAATGCTGATGCTATTGTTGATACACCTTATCAAATTTTTTCAGGTTTTATTGATTCAATGGTTTTAAAAGAAAGTGGTGATGTATCATCATTAAATTTTACAATAGAGAATAAATTAGTAACTTTAGAAAGTCCTATAGATAGAAGATACACAGACCAAGACCAACAGAATTTATTCCCGAATGACAAAGGTTGTGAGTTTGTGACTTCCTTACAAGATAAAGCGATTGCTTGGGGTGCTGGTGTTAAATAATTCATTAAAAATATATGAACGAAGAAGAACAAATAATTGAACTTTATAAAAAATTCGATAAGTATAAAACAAATACTAAAGAACAATTATTGTGCCACATACAACAGTCCATAAAACTCAAACAGTACAAAGTACACAAAAAAAATAATAAAATAGTAGCATTCACTAACTGGGCTTTTATGAGTGAAAGACACGAAGAACACTATAAAAAAACTGGTCAAATGTTATTTAACTTCTGGGATAGTGGTGATAACTGTTGGATTGTAGATTCAATATGCCATGATGATAACTTTAATGGTGTATACGAATGGGCAAAAAAATATTTTACTATGCAACTAGGACTAAATAAACCTGTATCATGGTTAAGAATACAAGATATATGTAATATAAGTGAACAAAAAACTAAATATACAAAACAGGAATATATAGATGGGTAGTACAGTCAATACTATTGTAAATGTAATAGCAACAGCTGTAGTCATTTATTTAGCACCTCAGATTTATGTTGCTGGTTCTATTGGTTGGGCAGCGGTCGCAGGAATCGCAGCGACTGGTGTTATAGCTAGTGCATTGACAGTAAAACCTAAAGCAAGAAACTCATCATTACAACAAAGGTCTTACTCACAAGAAACAGCGAATCGTTCTATTATGGTAAGACAACCAATCAGCGCAAGAGATATGGTTTACGGCGAAAGTAAAAAGTCAGGTGCTATTTTATTTATGGACACGACTGATAATAATAAAACTTTGCATTTAATAGTTCAAATAGCATCACATGAAATACAATCATTCGAAAAAATATATTTTAATGATGAAGAACTAACTATATCAAGCACTGGTAATGATTCTAACAGCATAGCAAGATATAAAGTTACCGCACCTAGTAAATATGGCGGTACATCAAATGTTATCACGGGACAATCTTACAAAGTCAGAATTAAACAACATTTAGGTAGTGATGACCAAGTAGCTGATGCTGACTTAGTATCAAGTGTTTCTAAATGGACTACTGACCACAGATTGAGAGGTATCGCTTATCTGTATATAACACTAGATTATGATGCTGATGCTTTCCCGAATGGTATACCTAATGTAAGTGCCGAAATAAAAGGCAAAAAGATACTTGATGTTAGAGATAGCAGTACAGCATATTCACCGAACCCAGCTTTGGTTTTGTATGATTATCTGACAGACACTAGATTAGGTTTAGGTGTCTCTACAAATAATATGGACACAGCTTCATTTACTACTATGGCGAACTTATGTGATGAAAATGTAACACTCTCTGCTGGTGGTACTGAAAAAAGATATGAAACTCATGGCATTATATATTCTGATATTGCACCTATGGAAATAATTGATGATTTATTGTCATCTTGTGTTGGAACATTAGCATATTCTAATGGTAAATTTATGATAAAAGGTGGTCAATATGTTGCCCCAACAATATCTCTTGATGAAAGTAATTTTACAGGTGCTATAAATTTAATAGCAAAACAATCAAGAAAAGATATGTTCAATACTGTTAAAGGTGTATTTACTAGTGATGAAACTAACTGGCAACCAACTGATTATCCTATGGTCACATCTCAAACATTCGTTGATGCTGATGGTGAACAAATATTTGCTGATATTGATTTGCCATTTACTAAATCTAGCACAATGGCACAAAGAATCGCTAAAATAGTTTTATTCAAAAACAGACAACAGATGCAGTTAAGTTGTAAAGTTAGTATGAAAGGATTTACTTTACAAGTTGGAGATGCTGTCAATATATCCAATACAAGATTAGGATTCTCGAATAAAATATTTGAAATAGCGGACTGGTCTTTTTCTTTAGGTCAAGATATGTGTATTGATTTAATAATGAAAGAAACATCATCATCTGTCTATGATTGGGATGCAGAAGAAACAACTTTTTCTTTAGATAATACAACTTTGCCAACACCACAAGATGTCACACCACCCTCTATATCTGTGACTGATGAACTGCGACTATATGCAGAAACGCCTATAACAGTTATGAAAATAACATGTTTATCTAGTCAAGGTACGACTAACGAATTTGAAGTGGAAGCACAGAATACTAATGAAGTTGGAAGCGAATTTATAACACTCGGTAGAAGTAAAGGAAATATATTCGAGTTAGTTAATGCACAGGATAGTGCTATTTATAATGTTAGAGCAAGGTCTATCAATGCATTCAATGTACATTCAGAGTTTACTACCACTACACACGAAGTAATTGGTAAAACAGCACCGCCTGATGATGTTACTAATTTTTCGAGTAATGTTGTTGGTGATGTTGTACATCTCAACTGGACACCTGTTACTAACTTAGATTTATCACATTACATAATAAGACATACACCTTTAACATCAAATACTAAATTTGAAGAAGGACTTGTAGTGGCTAAAAAAGTGGGTAAACCAGCGAATAGTATAGTTTTACCAGCGCAAACTGGTTCATATATGATTAAGGCTATAGATGTATTAGGTATAGAAAGTGTGAATTCAGCTAAGACAGTAATTATATTAAATGCAATTAGTAGGGATTTCAATGTCGTAGCTACACAAACAGAATCACCAAACTTCACAGGAACAAAACACGAGGTTGAGGTAGTAACAAGAGATGGCGTTAAATATTTAGAAATATTAGAGGGCGAGTTATTTGACAACGGTATCGGTAACTTCGATTCTTCTTCAGGAGATTTTGATGATGGTGGCGATACATCATTTAACTTAGATGGTTTTTATGATTTTCCAACATTCGATTTAGGTGGTATTTATAATAGTCGTGTTACATTTACTTGCAAATTTAATAGATTAGACATAGCAAGTTTATTTGATTCTTTTGATGGTTTATTTGATACTCAAACAGGTAATTTTGATGGTGCATACACAGAACATAATGATATAAATGTAGAGTTACAAATATCTACATCTACAGATAATTCTACTTATACAGATTATCGTACTTATATTTTAGGTGACTATAAAGCAAGATATATAAAACTCAGAGTTGTTTTAACGACAACAAATCAAACAGTAAGTCCATCAATATATGAACTTGTTGCTAGTGTAGACATGCCAGACCGAACAACAGCAGAAGATGATGTTGCATCTACAACAGGAAGCGGTGGAAAAGTTATTACATTCTCACCAGCTTTTAAAGAATTACAAGGTTTAGGCATATCAGCACAAAGTCTTGCAACTGGTGATTTTTATGAGCTAACATCTAAATCAGCAACAGGTTTTACAATTAAATTTAAAAATTCTGGCGGTAGTATAGTTGATAGAAATTTTGATTATGTAGCTAAAGGTTATGGTTATGTAGAATCGGCATAGATGTTATGCTATATTTGAGTTAATATTAAAGGAAGTATTTTATGTCACAACACGATTTAGATATTGCAAATCAGACATTTCCTAATACTAGGAGTGATTTGAATCTTGCATTAAAAGCATTAGGCAGTACATCATCAGGTACTTCTGTTCCATCTACAAATTATGCCAATCAACTATGGTATGACACATCTGCGAATATACTTTATATAAGAAATGAAGATAATGATGCAAATATAACAATAATGGCATTAGACCAAGCCAATGATACTGTAGAATATTTTAAATCAGATTCAATAAGAACACCTTTGATAGAATTTACAGATGGAACTGATGCGATAACCATAGCATCAAATGGTAATGTTTCTTGTGCAGGAACATGCACCGCAGTAACTTTTAGTGGTGCTGGTACATCTTTAACTGGCGTAACTTTAAAAACCTCAACGACTGGTAGCTCGAATATAGCTGTCGGAACGACTGCTCAAAGAGATGGCTCACCAGCTTCAGGTATGTTTAGGTTCAACTCTACACTTACTCAATTTGAGGGCTATAATGGGTCAGAATGGGGTTCTATCGGTGGTGCAGGTGGTACATCATGGCAAGCTGTAAAAACAGGTGATTATACGGCAAGTGCGGGTGAAGGCATTTTTGCTAACACTTCTGCTAGTGCATGGACATTAACATTGCCTAGTTCACCATCTATAGGTGAAGAAGTTTCATTTAAAGATTATGCAAGTTCATTTCATACATATAATTTGACTATTGGAAGAAATGGGAAACCAATTGAGGGAGTAGCAGAAAATTTAGTCATTTCTGTTAAAGGCGCAGGGAATACTTTGGTTTTCACAGATGACACTAAAGGTTGGTTAATAAAAAATAAATAGAGAATATTATGAGTAATTATAAAGATAAACATGGCATAAATATAGCAATAGTATCATCAGACCCATCTGACCCTATAACTGGAGAAGTATGGTACAACACAACTACTAATTTATTAAAATACAAAGCACCACAAGGAGCAGGCTCGTGGGCTACAGGTGGAAATATGAATTCAGGTAGAACAAGAGGAGCTTCTTTTGGAACACAATCGGGTTCTTTATATGGAGGTGGTACGTATGCACCAGGCTCAGGAAGAACAAGCAATGTTGAAAGCTACAATGGTAGTTCATGGTCAGAGGTTGCAGATATTCCTGCTGCAAAAACTGAAACAAGAGGAGCAGGAACTTCGGCTGCAGGTCTTATATTTGGTGGTGAGCCTGAAACACCTAACACTCAAACATGGAATGGTTCATCTTGGACTGAAGTTAATAATTTGAACACAGGTAGACATGCTCACATGAGTGGTGGTTTATACGATACAGCACTAGCATTTGGTGGTGAGGGTGGCCCAAGTAATACGACAATAGGTTTTACCGAAAGCTGGAATGGAACATCTTGGTCTGAGGTTGCAGATTTAAATACAGCGAGAGAACAAGGAGCAGGTGGTGGTACTTCTAATTCAGAAGCAATATGTTTTGGTGGTGGTACTCTCCCTAACGTCAATGCAGGTTTTACTAATACCGAAACATGGAACGGAAGTTCTTGGACAGAAGTTGCAGACCTAAATATAATGAAAATATATGGTGGTGGTTTTGGTTCTACTCCATCAGCAGTTGCTTGTGGTAGTTATAATCCATCTCCTTCTAATTGGGTTAATGTAGAAGAATGGAATGGCTCAAGTTGGGCAGAAGTTGCAAATCTTAGTGAGGGGCGATACTTTACTAATGGTGGCTCAGGTACAGGCTCACTCGGTTTGTTAGCAGGTGGACAACAGGGTCCAGGTGTTCCGAATATGAACAACACGGAAGAATGGACTAAAACAGATGGTGTAGAAACTGTCGCAAAAACGTGAGGATAACATGGCGAATTATAGATATTGTGTAGCAGAAAATTGGGGTA
>Ga0209336_10001032_pt1 | contig 13669 bp, 13 predicted proteins | sample LinPmetageLP32_FD_184042 | JGI IMG/M metagenome (GOLD analysis project Ga0209336, IMG submission 184042) | Marine viral communities from the Pacific Ocean - LP-32 (SPAdes) (version 2) | ecosystem: Environmental > Aquatic > Marine > Oceanic | place: Pacific Ocean | collected 2009-08-23 | reverse complement strand
CTTTGCTACATCCCAACCAAACCATGTTCCTTTGTCGTTAGACATCTGAACAGTGGATAGATTATAAATGTGGCTGTAAGTTGGCGGAGTAAACAAACCGTTCTTACCCTGCATCTTAATACCCATCATCATTGAGTTCCATTTTCTACTAACTTTAAGTTGAGTAGACTTCATAGAAATCATAGCTGTCTCTGGGCTATCACCAACAATAAGTACAAAGTGACTAGCTGTATTGTCTAGATAATTACCATTTGGTAATCTATCTTTATAGTCTTTACCTCTAGTTGTTTGACTTACTATATCACTGTCAGCATCGTGAATTGCAACAGGTGCACCTGTACTGGTACCTCTATCTTGCCATTCAATGTACTGTCTTTTATAATAACAAGGTACAACAGAAATCTTGTCATACAATGCATTAGTTACAGTGTTTATTATTTTGCCTGGCTCTGCGCCTTCGACATACTTACCATCTCTTTTGTTTACCTCTGGAGATAGTTGTCCCAAAATTTTTAAGAATGGTAACGCAAGATCTTCTTGCGAAATATTCTGGGCTCCTTTTTGTGCATCAGCTTCCATATCAAATGTAGCTAGTGCACCATTCTTTTTTTCTGTTACTTGGTTCATGTTTATTTGTTCCTTTTTATTGTTGTCTTATTCTCCGAGAATATCCCGAAGATTTCCGTTGGCATTTCTTTATTAGCCTCAATACGCTCACGGACTAACGCTTTCAAAGTCATGGGTTCTACCTTCATCTTTTGTGTCGGTTGGAACCCTTGACCTTTTGCAAGTTCGGCATAATCAGCCGCCTTGTTATCTTCGTTGCGACCAAAGGATACGGATATCTCGTTTTTGATTATATCCCCTAGTCCATTATTACGAAGCCAGTTATACGCCATCTCTTTATTAGCTTCACTTATGTGAGCTCTATATGACGTAGAAACTTTTAGATGTGATCCATCGTGCAGCTTTAATTCTGCAAGACCCATCTCTGACATCATGGTGGGTATGACCTCACCCGATATATGATCTCGTTTCTTTTTTAATTCTTTTAGATTACTTTCTGCCGTCTCTATATCTGAAGCGACACCTTCTAATCTTTCAACTTGATCTGCAAGTGACTGGATGTTACCAGTTTTTTTCATTGCATCTTGTTGATCTTCTTCAAAGTTTATTTCTTCTTTGAACTTTACTTGTTGTTTAATACTCATTAACTTCTCCTTTCTCGTATAAGTTTATTTCTATAGGATAATATCTTCTTTCTTGCTTATCCCATTTGAGTAAATTGTATTTGCCGTTTGTAATATCAGATACAATAGAACATGCAACACCAATGATTGCAGGATCACCTGTAAGTAGTAAATAATCTTTCTTATTAAAATTATCTAAACCTTTTCTAAGTTTAAAAATTAATGGGCCTGGAGAAAAAATCATTTGTGACATCTCTGGTAATAGAAATTTAAATCTACCATACTTAGATGCACCCATGACATTTATCTTAGGCTTACCATCCCTAGTTCCTGCTATCTCTTGAATTACATAGACAGTAGGTTCGTGGATATTTCTAAGATCTTCATATTTCGTACTTTCTGACATTGACAGATCATATAACATCCTTTATATATAAGTCAATAGAAAGAAGAAAATATATGGATTATAAGTTTAAGACAAAGCCATACGCACATCAATTGACTGCGTTGGAAAAATCGTGGAATAAAGAAACCTATGCTTATTTTATGGAGATGGGTACAGGTAAAACAAAAGTATTAATAGATAATCTTGCTATGCTTTACGATAAAGGCAAAGTAGATGGTGCTTTAATCATTGCACCCAAAGGTGTTATCGGTACTTGGTATAATCAAGAGATACCAACACACTTACCAGATCATATAGAAAGTGTGTCCGTATTATGGCAAGCATTAATTACAAAAAAACAAAAAGAAAGTTTAGATTGTTTATTTGAAACAGAAGAAAAACTACACATATTAATTATGAATGTAGAAGCTTTGAGTACACCAAAAGGAACACAGTTTGCTTCTAAATTTTTAAGCTGTCATAGAGCTATGGTTGCAATAGATGAGTCTACTACCATAAAAAATTCTTCTGCTAAAAGAACTAAAAATATTTTATCGTTAGCTAAGTCAGCAAAGTATAGAAGGATAATGACAGGGTCTCCTGTTACAAAAAATCCACTAGATTTATATAGTCAGTGCGAGTTCCTTGATCCGTGGTTATTGAACTTTCAATCGTTCTACGCTTTTAGAAATAGATATGCAGAAATGAAAACAATCAATGCTAGAGGGAGGTCGATACAAGTGGTTAATTATTTTAAAAATATAGGTGAGTTATCAGATAAGTTAAAAGGTTTTTCTTACAGAGTATTAAAAGAAGATTGTCTAGATTTACCTGACAAGATCTATGTTAAAAGAAACATTTCTCTTACAGCAGAACAATTAAAACTTTATAAACAAATGAAAAGCACAGCTCTTGCTATGTTAAATGGTAAAGTTACATCTACTGTAACTGTGTTAACTCAACTAATGAGATTGCATCAAATAACTTGTGGACACTTTACTGCTGATGATGGCAGCACTCAACTTATAAATAATAACAGGGTTAATGAACTTATGAATGTGCTTGAAGAGATAGAAGGTAAAGCAATCATCTGGGCTAACTATCAAAAAGATATTACAAACATAATAGAAAGCATTGTAAAAGAATATGGTCCAGGATCCGTGGTCGATTATTATGGGTTAACGCCTCAAGATGAAAGACAAGGTAATATTAAAAAGTTTCAAGATGATCCTGAGTGTAGGTTTTTAATTGGTACACCGCAGACTGGTGGTTATGGTATTACTCTTACTGCAGCTAGTAATGTGATCTATTATTCTAATGGTTATGATTTAGAGAAAAGATTACAATCCGAAGATAGAGCTCACCGTATTGGTCAAAAGAAAGCTGTGACTTATGTTGATCTTATTACAGAAGATACTGTTGATGAGAAGATAGTAAAAGCTTTACGTAAAAAAATTAATATTGCATCTGAAGTATTAGGTGAAGAGTTAAGAGATTGGATTTAACCAACTACTTTGCCACCCTTCCATTCCATATCTGGAAGGCCTTCGGTGTATTTTTTGCCGTCAAAAGTCAACACCTGTTTTCTATTTGAACCTGATTCGTGATAAGATATGTGAACCCATCCCCCTGCAGGATCGTCTTTGTCGTAGTACTCCATAATCAATTGATCGAAGTCTACGTTATTTTGTAACCAGTAAGCTGTCTTAATATTGGGTACGCCAAAAATTTCTAGGTCGACCGCCTGGCCCTTGGCATGCTGTGACGTTTTTTTGCTGCCTATAGCCTCACAGAGCGCTTCTGAGCGGTATCCGCTGGTAATTGTGACTGGTTTATCGAAGTGTGCTCGTAGTGGCTCTAAGACCTCATAACACAGATCTCCTAAGCTTTTGATCTCACCTGCTCCTGGTGTATTGTCAATACCCTTACGTTGTGCGGTCATCGAATTGGTCATCTCTCTTAAAGTAAAATGTTTTGAAAGTTGCATAAAAATTTTTTTATTTTGCTACGTCTGTTAGTAAAGTTATTAGGACAGCTCCCATACCACCAACTATCCAATATTCTAATCTTTTAATTCGTTCTTGCATTTCTTTTATTTGATCAAAGGTTTGTTTCTGCATAATTCTGCAAAGCTTTTCATGCGACTCAATTTTTTGCAATGCAGATTTTTTAACCATTAGATTATGACCCCCGTCACAATAGAAACCCGATAGGACTTGCCTATCAAACCGCCCAAACTTTTAACTTTGTTCATCATAATTTTATTTTTGTTTTTGTGTATAAGCTTGTCCTAAACTGTCTCCTGGGAATAATTGTGCAAATCTATCAGGATTTGTCAATATGTTAGTTGGCGCTTGATTGTTTATTATTGTGCCTGTTGGCACGTTTAAATTGGGGGTCGTGATCCGTGGTTCTTGTTGCGTTGCTTGTGGCTGTGGTATTTCAGGAAAATTTAATTGACCAGTAATTAAATCTGTATTTCTGTTTTTATTTACAATATCTGTTATTGTAGGTAGTGTTAATAAATAAGGATTAGGAACATTAGTTCCTTCTTTTTGATTCAAATCTCTAGTTATTTCTGCCATTCTTTTTACAAAAAAATTACTTGGTCTATCGGGTGTGTAAACACCTCTCATTAAATGATTAAAAGTTTTTGTATTTATACCTCTTCTTTTTACTTTTCTTCTTATCTTAAATTCAGGAACACCTAACTCTCTAGCTGCTAATATATTTTGATTCATTTCTTTAGCCTCTTCAAATTTTCTTAATTCAGAATAAGCATAAGTATCTAATAGTTTTTCAGGAGTTACTCTACCTCCTCTTAAAAGTTGAGCATTAAATAAATTAGAAGCATTTTTATATCTTTTATTAAATCTAGTTGTCATAAATATTAATCCTTTTTCTGGATTACTTTGTATAGGTCTAAAACCAAATATACCTTTTATTTCATCATCTAATTCAAAAGATTCTCCATATCTAGGATCAGTTTTTCCTAATGCAGTGTTAGTGACTCTTTTTATTTGTTGATAAGATCCTGGTTGAAAAGACTCTGCTAAATGAAAAACACCTTTTTGAACTTTAACAAAAGAGTCATCGGCTTCTTGCCAAACTCTTCTTCCATCTTTTCCTCTACCTCCTCTAATTGTTGAATCAATTAAAGCTTCAGTAAATATAGACTCTGATGCAAAAGGTTCTAACAACTCTACCATGCCCTCAGTAATACCTTCTCCTAGTGCTTGAGCTAAAGAATTTTTTGTTTGAGTAGTGTCTCCTATTTTATTAACAACTGATCTAAATGGTCTTAGTAAAGCATCGTAAGCATTTGTATAACTAAAATCTACATATTTAATATAACCATTTTCATCTCTATCCACTGGTAATAAAGTAGAATTTTTAGACCATTCAGGAACAAATTTTCTTAGAGCTGATAGTTCTTCCTCACTAACATTATTTTTAGCTTTATAAAATTCTGTTAAACCTTTTGGTAAGGCTAATATTGTTGTGCCAAAACCAAACAATCTTTGTAATCCAATGTTACGAATTTGAGAAATACCACTAGTTATTTCATTAATCGATTGCGCCATAATATTATTTCCTGTTCTCATTATTTCTAATGGAAAGGCTATAAAATTACCAAAAGGTGTAAGACGTAATGCTTTACCAGTTCTACCTATGTAATTATAATTAGGAACGAGATCTCTAACTAAACTTCCACCAACCTCGTCTAAAAAACCTTGAAATGATTCTGCGACTACATCTTGTCTTTTTACTAGTCCTCTAAAATATTTAGATGAATCTCTTAAAGTTTCAGGAGTCATACCTACTTCTCTAGCTAAATCATCAAAACCTTTTGAACCAAATTCTGGAGCTGTCAACACTTTCATGTAATTATCTTTATTAATTCCTAATTCTTTAACAACATTTCCATATCTACTTGTTTCTACACCCCATGTTAATGATTTCCAAAAATCATCTTCTTTTAAATATAGTTCTTGTAGTTTTCCATAAACTCCTTTTAATTGTCCTACACTTTTATTAGCAAACCCAGATAATTCTTGATAAGCTTTTTTATCTGCAGTAGCTGGATCTGTAAAAATTTGTTTTACAAAAGCATCAATATCTCTACCAACAACTGAACTAGATAAAACATCTACTCTTTGCATTCTTTTTCTTAACAATTGATAAGGTGCTGAAACATCACCTCCAAAAGTTCCTTTAAAACTAGTGCCAAATGCTTGTCCAAACATTCCTTTACCACCTAATAATTCAGGAGCTAAAGCAGAAATATTACCATAACCAGGAGTAAATACACCATTAGCTCCAGCAAATGCTCCTGCACTAATAAAATTTCTAATGTGTGTTATTGGAGATAAAATAGTTTTAGCAACTTGAGAAATTGCTTTTGGTACTAATAACCCAACTTTGTAAGCTGTTCCTATATCACTTCTATTTAAAAAATTAGATGTTACATTAAATACTTGATCATAGATAGGAGCTCTAAGATATTTACCATCTAAAGGTGTTAGCTCTGCTAGGTCTCCGCCTACTTTTGGTGATATATATTCTTTAAATCTTTTTGGATCGTTTAAGGCTCCTTCTCCAAACTCTCTAATTATTTCATCTTTTGTAAATACAAATTTAGCTGCTCCAGGTTTAGAACCCATTTGATTTACTTCATTTAAAAATTTTACTGTTGAATTTAAATTAGCCTGTTTCATAACAGTTGCATAAAAAGTATAAGATGGGTCTTTAATAACTCCTGCTAGTTCTCTTTGCCAGGGCTCTAATATTTTTTCTTTTAATGCATCTGTTTGAACTCTAATACCCTCTATTTCTTTTTTAACAGTATTGTCTGGTGTTTTGTTTTTAATTTGAGGTGCGGTTGCTTCTATATCTTTAGGGGTTGGTTTTTCTGTTACAGTGGCTGCACCGTTTTTAAAATCTTTTGAAGCTACATCTACCTCATCAATAGATCTTGTTTTTAAAAAAGAGTCTACTTCTTTCACTGCTCTCTGTTCTGCATTTTGAATAACTTCTCTTGGAACTTTATCTGTTGGTTTTAAATTAAATTTTCTTCTGTGAAAATTTTCTTGCTGTTCAACAAATAATTTAATAGCATTATTATACTGCTCTCCTGTAACTTTATATTTTCTAAGAGGCATGAATCTATTAAAAATTTTATATTCAGTTGTAAAATATCCTCCTATATTTTGTTTAACAGTTTTTGCTATATCATCTGGTAAACCTAAACCTAAAGTTGTTAAAGACATATTGTCTATATCTCTTCTAACTCTTAATATAGAATTAATTAAAGGTTGTGCCGCTCCTTTTTTACCTGCAGATTCTTCAACTAACTTTTTAATATCTTCTAACTCTTTAGTTAATTGATAATCGCTTTTAACAAATTTTGCTTTTGGACTTATCTTTTCAGGAGAAAAAACTTCTTTTGTATATTTATTTAAATCTATGTTTGGATATTTTCCATCTTCAACAGCTTTTATAAATTGACTTTCAGTAAACGGTACAGAGTCAAGAGGAAGTTTTACAGAGTTTACATCTTTTAATAGTCTTTTTCCCTCCTCATTTAATTCTTTAGTAATTCCTAAAACAGTTTGTTTTTTTTTAAATTTTAATAAAGAAGCTTGTCCTTCATCTGGTTCTATTATTTTTTGAATACGTTCCATGAACTTTTCTTGTTTTGCTTGTGGAGTTAAATTTTCTCCTACTAAGTATTTATCTTGAACAAGTTCATATGTATCTTTTAAATCTTTATTAAATCTTTTAGCAATTTTAGTTGATACTTCATCTACGATTAAAGTATCCGCCGCTGCATTTCTTTGCGATTGAAAAGTATCTAAAGTTCCAGTGGTTTGTTTTCTTAAACCTAAAAAATATTTTTGTAATAAACCTTGTAAACCATCTCCGTATTCCTGTAATCCAGTCTCTACAAATTCTATATCATTTTTAGGAATGCTGCCGTCTTTAATTTGACTTTCACTTAATATTTCTCCAGTGCTTTTTCTTATATGTTTACCTGTTGGTTTTTGTAATGTTGATACTCCTTTACCTATTCCAGCAATAGCTGCATTAAAAAGTGCACCTTCTGTAGCAAATTTTATTCTATTTAATAATCTTCTACCCGCCTCTTCTCTGCCTTCTTTAGTAGTATCTCTATTCATCATTGTTATAGCAAAAGGTTCAAGAGAAGTTCCTTTAACCATATCTGCAAAAGTTCCTATGTCTTCATCTGCAACAAAACCTTCTCCAATACCACCACCTATAATAGCACCTGATTTAGACCCAATTATTTTTGCACCATACTTAGATAAACTAAAAGATTTATTTAATTGTTTAGCCAATACAGCTCTTTTAGCTAATTTTTCTCCTAAAGCTCTTCCTGCTCTAATACCAAGAGCACCTCCTCCAATTGCGACTGGTGCAATTTGAGTTATTGCTTGAATAACTTTTCCAACAGTTCTTGCTTCAGCTTCATCATCAAAAGGATTAACGTCATCAAACCATTGTTCAACTTCTTTAGCTTTATCTGTATCGCCAATTAAATCGTATAACTCAGCACCTAAAGATACAAATCCTTTTGGTATATTCCAAATACCTGTAGCGACTCCAGCTAAGGCAGACTCAAAAAAACCTACATCAGGTTCTTGCGATTTAGAGCCATAGATTTCTTCTAAACTTTTTGGCATCTATTCTCCTTATTATGTTGAAATAGCTTCTGCTTCTTTTACGTCTAAAAATTCTTTTTTATCAGCATTGTAAACAGTTAACTCTCCATCTTCTGTAAAGTAGTAATGTTTACCTTTTTTAGGAAGATCTTTTTCTTCAGGAAGTTTTTTATTAAATTTACCTGCTAGAGGTGATCCTCTTTCTCGTAAATTATCTAATAAATTAGCAGTTTTATAACTTGCATCCGCTGTTAGACCGTAATTACTTATTAAATTTTCAGCAACTGATTCTATTCTTTTTGCTGTAATTCCTAATTGTGTTGATGTTGGACCTTCCATTCTTTTCATAGCCGCTTGTAAAGCTAATAATCTAGGTTGTAGTCTTTCTTCTCTATCTTTTTCTGCTAGTGTTTGTAAGTTTGTAACTGAAGGTGCAGCTGCTCTTCCAATAGCTCCAACTAAATCGCCACCAGGTTGTCCTAATAAATTTAAACCAACTTTAGCTAGTTCTAAAAACTTAGTTCTTTTACTAGCATCTGAATCAGGTTTCAATTGTTCTTGAATTACTGGTAAATATTCTTGAAAATATTTTTCAAACTCACTAGAAGTATCTTTTTTTGTAAGATCTTTTAATTTATCTAATTCATTTTTTGTATCATCTTTAGGTAGCTCAATAGAATCTGGAATTGGTAAACCTAAATCTTTTCTTTCAACAATTTGTTTATCTCTTTTTTCAAGTAAAGGTTTTTCAAAATATTTTTTTCCTTCTGGTGTTCTTAAAAATTGAGCTATTCCAATTGATTCATCTGCAAATGTTCCAGGACCTCCTAAATCTTCTACATCACCAAATTCTGCAGCTAAATCAGCTGATCCAATAGCGCCTTCATATTTTTTAGTTATGTCTTTTAAAGTTAAAAAAGGTTCTTCTCTAACTTTTTGAGCTTTTAAAAATAAATCTGGTGTTGTTAACGGACCACCCTTTTCATATCCAGATCTTAATGACATAATACCATCATCGCTCCGACCTCCCATTCTAAACATAGGTCTTTTTAAAATACGATTCATCATGTTACTTCAATGCTCCGAATATTCCTGCTAGTCCTGTACCTAATCCTAATGCTGTTTGTAATGGTGATGCTGGTGGTGTTGATTGGAATTGATACTGTGCAGGATAACCACCCATTAACCCAGTTACACCTTGACCAAAGAATCCTAATCTCTCTAATGGTTCGTAGGCCGCGGTTCTTGCTCCTTGTCTAGTTGCATCAAGTTCTGCTTGTCTTTGTGCTTGTTGTGCTGCACCGACTTGACCAAGTGTAGATATATCAGCTCTTTGTAACTGTGGAACTTGTCCCGCTAATCCTGTTTGAAATTGTCCTAATCCTAATTGTGATTGACCTAAACCAAATCTATTTTGAATATCTTGTTGTCTAGCTGCTTGTGCTTGTTGAAAACCTTGTTGTCTTAATTGTGCTTCTAATGCAGATCGATCTCTTCCTGATTGAGATTGATACTCTGATAATTGTACACCTGTTCTACCAGCACCTAATGATCCCATAGCTGCTGCTTGGTCTCTGATGTTTTGTTCATTAATAGATCTTTGTCTATCAAACTCAGCTAATGTTGTATCAATAACTTGTTGTTGAAATGGTGAAGTGTAAGCTTGTGTTTGTGCTGCTGTTGGTGCACCAGTTAAACCAGCTATGCCACTTAAAGTTGTACCTGCATCTGTTGCTTGTTGTTGAGCTGCTGTAATAAATGGTTGAAAAGATCCAACACCAGAACCTGCTAATGTTGCAGCTTGTGATTGCAATGCATCTTGTGCAGCAACTGTTGGTGCAAATTTAGAAGTATCTACTGGTATTGCAGTTGCAGCTGTTAACTGCTTTGCATAATCTTTACCAAGATCTTCTATAAACTGTGCGGGTAAATTACGTGTTTCTGTTATTGCCATTATACTTGAGCCTCCAAATTCTTCATCATGTTATACATCTTATCTGCGCCTTTATCAACACTTCCTCCACCTGCTGCTCTAACCGCATCTGCTGTCATTACGAACTCATTTTTGGATAGTCTTGCTGGTACATCGTCAGCCTTTTCTTTAGCTCCCAATGGTACAAATCCACCACCTCTAAGGTCCATTTCATTGCCTCCAAGATCCATGATCCCACCTTCAGCTTTTCTATTTAATTGTCTTAAATATCTTTTATAATTCTCTTCATTATCAAAATCACTTCGCTTTAATTTACCCATATCTTCAGGTGTTACTCCGCCCCCTTTTTTAGCTATTGCTCCAGCTTCATCTGATACAAATTTTTGTTTTACATTTTCTTTGTTCATGGCTAATGATCCTACACCGCCACCTTCTGCATACATATCTGTAAACTCTGCACCAGGTAAGAATCTAAATTCTGAATCTCCTTTTCTTGCACGTGTAAGTATATCTGCAAAATCAATTCCTTCACCTCTATCTAATTGGCTAAAATCTATTTCATCTTCTTCGTCTGCTTCGCCTGCTGCTAGTAATCCAGCAAGACCCGATAGACCTCCGATACCTGCAATTTTTCCAAGACCTGTTAATTTTGTTCCTTCAGCTAAACCAAACTTGCCTAATAATTTACCAAGCCCACTAGCTCCTTTTGTAAAACCTGGACCTCTTTCAGATAATGCAACTAATGGATTAAAACTTCCTTTACCAAAAAAAGAACTTAATCCACCCTTACCTGCAAGACCACTAAACTGTGTTCCAGGTATACCAAATGTTAATCCACCTAATATAGCAGCTTTACCTATAGGACTTTTAACAACTTTCTTTACAGCTTTTTTAGCTTTTCTTACAAGTTTACCTAAGAAGTATCCTTGTCTTGGGTCTTCTAAACTCATAATTCCACCCATGTTTCTAAGTTGTCTTTCCATATCTGATCTTGAAATTGCCATAGTTTACTATCTTATTTTGTTTCTCCAAATAAATCAAGGCTTGGCATGATAACTCTGACATCTTTTCTTATGTCCGATTCTGGTATACCTTTAGCTTTCCACTCAGAATCATCCTTATATTCCTCGCCTGTTTTCATATTGGTTATTGTTGTTATAATCTCTTTTGGTTCTATTACTGGTAGATCTTTCATTATATTGTTATCTCCTTCTTAATGTTTAAATAGCTAACTGCTACATCAAACGAGTCCGTGCTGCTTGATTGTACGGTTAGGGTATTACCACCCTCAACAATTAAAGGTTGAGTGAGTAATTCTGTTGTTACATTAGCAGTCAAAGCTGCTGATTTTATAGCTGTAATACTGTTGTTTGTAACAGTGACTGTGGGTGTACCTGCAGCTGTTACTAATAATGATTTGATAACATAAGTCTCACTGACTAAAGGATTACCTGATCCAAACGGAGTTAATGCACCCCCTGTTGTGCTGTTATCTATACCAACAAATTTAAATTGATTAGCCATTAATTAATAAAAAAGTTAAACGCTTCAACTTCGTCTTTTAAATCTTCTTGAAACGTTGAGTTTAATTTTTCAACAATTGCATCAAGATCTCTTACTTGAGCTTCTGCTGTCTGCAAGTCATATTCTCTTGCTGGTCTAGTTATTACCTGTACAATTTTTGCCATTATAATAAACTTACAAGTCCTCCATTTTTAAGACCGTAACCAAATCCTTGTCTTCCACCAGAGTCATAAGAATAGCCACCAGTTGGTCCACCTGAATCTTGTCTACCTTCTCCGCCTCCCCCTGTTCCTGGTCTTCTACCTATTCTTTGTGATTCAAGTTGTTTTGAGGCAGCAGCTGATTCTTTTGCTTTTAAAGCCTGTAATTCTTTTAATCTGTCTTGAAGCGCTTTTGATTTATTTTTCTTTTGTTTAGCTAAAGTTTTATTTATTCTATCTATTCGTTTATCAATTGCTTGATTTAAACCTACACCACCAAACATAGATACAGGATTATATCCTTGCATAATACCACTTTGAACACGACCTATATCATCTAGTCCAAACTCACTTCCATAAAAATCTCTCATTGCTTTTTGTTCTGGACTCATTGGTCCAAGTGCATTAAGTAATAGTCCTAGTCCAGGTATACCTGTTACTAAAGATGCTATGCCACCAATAGCTGCTTTTCCTAAATCAAAACCTTTACCAATACCAGACTTTGTTTTATTAATGCCTGATCCTATCATATTTCTTAAACCACTTACGTCTTCTAAAAATGCATCTTTAGTTTGACCTAAACCTTGTTTAGCATCTCTAAAAAGACCACCTTGAAGAAAGTCTCTACTTAATTGATCTCTAATTCTGTATTGAGGTTCTACTGCTTCTTGTATTCTTCCTGGTATTCTGTTTGGATCTATTATTCTATCTGTGTATGGAGTCGACAGGATACCTGTATTAGATGGAGATCCATATATAGATGGATCTGGACCTTTACCAAAAATACCTTTTCCTATTTCATCCATAGCTAAAGCATATTTACCTTGCATTTGATTAACATAATTTTCTCCCATTAATTGTTTAGCTAGTTCTGGATTACTTTGAATGTTAACCCCTTTCATATATCTTCCAAAATCTTGTACTCCTTCCATAAATCCTTGATTAGGATTAGCGATTGTATCTCCTATACTATACAAAGCACCAGGTGCTACTAATGAACCTAATCCAGCATCCATATTATCAGCTGCATTCATTGCAGAAATTACATTATAATTTTTTGGTGATAAACCTATTTGTCCTAATTTTTCTGTATCTTGTAAATGTTCAGGTAATCCTTTTACAGAACCTATTGTTTTTGTTATTAATGTATCTAATAAACTCATTATCTTCTACCGTCTGGTTGTATATCTAATCTGAACGTACCTAATTTCCAACTTTGATTAGTTGTTGTATTAGATATCTTTAAAGCTATAGCACGTGCACGCGCTCTTGTATCTATTTTTTTTGTGCTAGATGTTATATCAAATGGCCCTAATGGGGAGCCTGATTGTGAATCATTAGGAAAATCACGTAAATTAAATGTAATTCTTGTTGATCCAGTTTGTGATATAAAGTCAGGTACAAATCTTCTAATCTTCATAAGATATTCACCATCTCCTCTAGTATCCGCTATTCCTGTTTGTTGGTTGCCTACTATTCTTTGAGTAATATCAAAATCCCCTGATTCAATACTACCAACGATTGCTGTAGTTGCACCACCCTGAACTTGATCAGTTCCTTTTTCGTGTTCATAGTATATTGTTCTACCTTCTGTGTTGCCCACAACATCAAAAGATGTATCTGTTCCTGCTTCATAAGATAAAGCATGTGGGTTGCCAAATACTGCAGAATCTTCCCACATAGTTCTAGCAAGTGATCCAACAGTCCATACAGGTCTTTGTGGTGATGAATCAAAATAATTATATGTAACTTGT
>Ga0209336_10001030_pt1 | contig 13669 bp, 32 predicted proteins | sample LinPmetageLP32_FD_184042 | JGI IMG/M metagenome (GOLD analysis project Ga0209336, IMG submission 184042) | Marine viral communities from the Pacific Ocean - LP-32 (SPAdes) (version 2) | ecosystem: Environmental > Aquatic > Marine > Oceanic | place: Pacific Ocean | collected 2009-08-23 | reverse complement strand
ACGGAGGTAACTGGTATATGATAGCTTTTTTAAAAAGATACGGAACGCTATTAATGTATTCCGTAGCAATATTGTTTTTACTCTTTTCTAGCGGGCTCGTGGGCTGTGCTAAAAAGCCCGTAGAGATACCAAAAAACTATACTCCACCCGAACTTGGCGAAGAAGATTTTGATATTGATGAAGCGCTTGATATGCTCGATGAATTTGAGGATGGTGACACCTCAGAGCCATTAGAAAATGAGTAAGAAAAAAAATGGCTTCCGTGATTTCTTCCACATACTTATTGGAGTGAATATTGGGCACGTTATTTTTGGTGCAGCCATGGGATCTCAGGAATTAGTTCTTACAGGTGGCTTATCCATAGTAGCGTGCAGACTCGCCATTTACGCAAAGGAAAAATCAGATGAACAAAAATGAAGAATGTCCAGATTGTGGATGTAGCATGGAAGATTGCCAGGAATGTCAGCATTGTGATTATAAAAATCACGAATCGCAGCAGAAGAACCTCTTTACCTCTCACTTAAATAAGGTTGGTGAAACATATTTTCAGCATATGGCTGTCGCCGGACTGATCAGCCTTAAGCTTTTAGCCTCGTCTATTGCCCAAGCGGTTCACGCGCTCTTGCCATTTGTCAACCCTCCGCTTGGAACTGATGTTTGTTCCTTGGTTGATTTTTTAGAAACTAAAAAACCTGAGTTCCGTGCTCAATGTAAAGAGGACGAATAGATAGTTAGGAACTATTTATTAGTATGAAATTACTAATTGAAAGTTGGCGCAGCTTTATTCAAGAGGCAAAAGATTATCTTTGTCCCGCCCCAACTCAAGATCTTGAGTTAAACACAAAGAATCGTAACGCTGCTATTCAAGCAGAACACATCCAATACGGACCTCTTAATCTTGAGGACGAGCAATACTGGGACCGAGCCGCAGCGCATTGGAAGACAACACCCGATGTTGCGAAAGAGTCCAAGTGCTCCAATTGTGTAGCTTTTGATATCTCGCCACGAATGAAAGAATGTATGCCTGGTTCCGTTCAGGAAGATGGGCAACTTGGTTACTGCTGGATGCATCATTTTAAATGTCACTCGGCAAGAACGTGCTTTACTTGGGCTGCGGGCGGACCAATTAGTGAAGATGAAACCTCCCACGAGTGGCAAGACAAAGGCGAGAAATGAGCAACTTCGAAGAAAAATGGAAAAACTTCTTAAAAGAAGATTGTCAAGATGGCTATGAGCGGGTACCGGGAAGTGTAGAGTTTGAGCAAGGTTCTTGTCGCGAGATATCCGAAGAAACTAGAGATACCTACGGCTCTGAAGTTGTGGATCGCAATAAGAGATCTATTAAAAAAGGATCTAAAAAAATGGGTCTTGAAGAAAAAGATGACCGCTGCACCCGTATCGCCAAGCGTAAGTATGACGTTTGGCCATCTGCTTATGCTTCCGGTGCTGTTGTTAAGTGTCGGGATGGCAAGATCTGGAAAGGAGTTAGCGAGGGAGAAGAGCCAGGACTAGAAATCAAAATCAGAAAAGCTCTCCGTGACGAGGGCGGTGCCGCAGGCATGGACGCTCTTGTAGACCATGCCGAGGCGTCAGAAATGGAAATCAAAGCCGCTATTAAAGACATGGACGATGTTGGACAACATAAGAATGGAGATTATATTTTAGATGACGGAGAAGACGTTGACATCTTAGAAGATCTTCGCAAATGGTTTAAGGGCGGTGGCTGGAAACAAATTGGTGGTAAGTATGACGGCAAACCTTGCGCGAGGCAACCCGGTCAAAAAACCAAGCCTAAATGTGCGTCACCTGCGAAGGCTGCCTCAATGTCTGAAAAAGAGAGAGATAATGCAGCGAAAAGAAAGCGGGCTCAAGATCCCAATCCCAACAGAAAGGGCAAAGCCAAAAATGTAAATACAGACCCCAAGAAGGAATCGCTTGATATGAAAATTACGAAAGAGCAATTAAAACAGATTATATTTGAAGAAACCAGGCAAGTTTATTATGAAAAAATAGTCAGAGAAGAGCTTGATGCAGTGCTCGACGAGAAAAAGAAGAAAAAGAAGAAACCCTGCAAGCCATCTAAAGGAAAGGCATCTGCAAAAAGAGTAGACGGCAAGTGCCGTTCATACGGACAAGCTGGAAAAGCTAAAGATGGCGGAGATAGGATTAGCCGTGGCACGGAGAAGGGCGATGCATACTGCGCTCGTTCAGCAAAGATTAAGAAGTGTAAAAACCCTCCGTGCGCCAACGCCTTATCAAGAAAGGCTTGGGGATGTCAAGGAGACAAATCAGTCGCATGAAGACCCTGCTTGAGAATTGGCGAGGATATATGAACGAAGCAAAAGACAGCACCTCGGTAGCAAAAGTAATCATAGTTGATAAAAATAAGGCACTGGTTCTTCTCCGCTCAAGCGGTGAAAAGCATCCAAACAAATGGGATCTCCCCGGTGGACACATCCACGAAGGTGAAGACATTAAAGATGGGTTGTTGCGCGAAGTCTACGAAGAGACACAGATAAAACTTCAAGATCCTATTAATAAACTTTACTCCGAAGGTAATATAACCTACTTTAAAGCTAATATGCCTAATCAGGATATAAAACTAAGTCACGAGCATACAGAGCACAAATTTGTGACTGTCAAAACCCTTCCCGATGATATTTCGGATAACTTTATTAAGGCAATAAAAAAAGCGCTTTAGCCAAAACCCAGTATAGTTACTACAGGGGAGGTGGTCTTGCGTGACAAACTATTTTATTGGTCTTACGACTTTATTTATTTTTCTTTTCGGGTGTGGTTCTCCTCCCACAGTGACAGAAGCCGTCGTTGTTCCTGTCCCGCTATCTGCTGAAAACGTTCCTGGTGTTGTCACAACACAGATCCCAGAACAGGCAGCATCTTATTCACGACGAATCAAAAAGGTTGCTGACAAAAGTCGTGAAGCAGCCGTCCAAATCCATGATCGCAATAGGGGTGTCAGAGGAACGGGCACCTACTATAGGTTTGATGATTACTATATCGTCTTGACCGCAGCGCACGTTGTTGACGTTTCTCCAATTGTAGAGATTCGCACCCCAAGTGGAGAAAGCACCAGCGGTCTTGTCTTGATGCTCGATAACAGAGTTTCAAGCGATTTTGCCGTCTTACTTGTAAAAGATAAGCTTGCAACTCGTAAACCAATGGACTTAAAAATCAGAAACGTCAGTCAAGATCTGGTAGGAGAAGAAGTTGTATATACTGGCGATCCTGGGCACCAGAGACAAATGACAATCTTTGGAAATGTTAGCGGCTATGGTAGTGATGGCAGTGTTATAATGCACTCATTCGCTTGGGGCGGTGCATCTGGTTCTTCTGTCTTTGACGATAAAGGAAGACTGGTCGGTATCTTAAAAGCCATTGATGTCAATAGAAGCCAGCTTTCTCCGTTCCCCCAACTTACGGAAGACATGGTTTGGCTATCTCCTGCTTATCTTATTTCTTTGGATGATATCAGGAGCTTATTACAAATGTATGAGCTAATGATAAGTTTACAGCACGGCGGGGAGATGAAGTAAAATGTTCAAAAACATTCTTTTGTCGTTATTAAGTATTTTTACGATAATGGGGTGTGGTCCAGATTACTCTATCATCGGCGAGGTTGGAAAAGAATATATTTATATAGAGATTCCCAATAACGAGCTTAACGCTGAAATCTGGGTGGACTCTTTTATACAACCATCAAGTGTCAACGGTGTAGATATTTTATGGGTTATTGATACTTCGGGATCAATGATAAATAATGAACCACAACTACTACTCGGAATTGAGGCAATGATGAACTCGCTCCCAACATCTGGCTGGCGACTAAACATGATTCCAAATTCTCCTCCACATGTCTATGATGAAGCACAGTTTCCGTTAGTGCCCGGTGATGATGTTGTTGATGCACAGACGATGTACAACAATATGTCAGGCGGTGTTTATGAAAAAGGTTTCGATGCCTTAAAAGCTTATATTGAAGGCAATACATATGCTCCACAGTGGATGAGATATGATGCTGCCCTGCTTGTTGTTTTTGTTTCCGACGAAGAAGACCAAAGTAACCAAACTTCATCTGAATTTGTAGAGTGGTATAAAACTTTAAGAGAGCATGTATACCTGGCAAGTGTTGTTCATTTAGATCCTGCTGATTCTTTGTGTAATGTTAGCTCTTGGGATGTAGGATATGAATCAATAGACGCCACCAACCAACTTAATGGCGTCATTGTGGATATCTGTTCAGATGATTGGGCACCTGGCGTTGCTGAAGCTTCAACACAAGTGGAGCCTTACGAACAATATGAACTGACATACGATCCAATTAAAATAAAAAAGATGAGAGTATTTGTCAATGGGGTGATTAACCATGATTGGTATTATGATGCGTCAGATAATAATGTTTATTTTACTGTAACTCCTGCTGCCAACGACTTAGTAGAAATAGCATATTTATATAACCCAATTATTATTGAGGACATACCAGAGCTACCAATTAACTAAAAGGATATCTCATATATGACTTGGTTTGGAAATGTTAAATCAATTGATTTAAGGAAGTGGAATAGCAAGTGTCCTGGGTGCGGCGGTGAGATTCGGTTTAGACTTTATGATGGCAAGCTTGGCGCTACCTCAAACGCCAATTGCTCTAACAACATTAACAGCACTCGTATGTTTACTCGTGATGAGTTAGACGAAGGCAAGCTCAAGGTATGTGATTGGGAAGGTTATGCCGTCCGTATGTGGGATGGCAGCGTAAGGTTCAAAAACAAAAACGGGAGGTTTCTATTCGAATGGAGAGTAGAAGAATAATAAAATGAAATGGATAAAATATATTGGAGCTTTATTAGTGATGGCTTGTTCCCCCTCGCTCGTAACTGACATCGCTTATGAAACGGGCGAAGATATTGAGTGTGGATATAATGTTGGAGAAAAACTTTGCGACATCACACTAATGGATCAAGACGGCAATGATTGGAATCTTTATGAAAACATCGGCAAGGTCACGGTGGTTGATTTGTCTGTCATGTGGTGTGCTCCGTGTCAAGCGGCAGCCAAGGCAGCAGAAGATGTTGTTGATTCTTATGGGCACGACAAGGTACAATGGGTGACCATCTTAATAGAGGATAGTCAGGGGAACGCACCGGACTTAGACGATCTGCAAGCATGGGCTTCAGCTTATCACGGCTCCTCTCCCATTATTGCTGGAGATAGAAGCTTGATAGATGTCTCTGGAAATAGTGGTTTTCCCTTGACATCTTGGCCAACATTTCTTATAATAGATAAAGGGTTAAATGTTAAGTGGATCCTCAAAGGTTGGGGCGAAGAGGAAATCAGACTTTTGATTGAGGATGTTTTAAAAAATTAATAAACAGCAGATTTAAAACAAGTAAATAGTTATAGTTAAGGGCAGAGATAGTGTTAGGGTATTTATTAATAATTATGGCAGGATTATTTTATGCCAACTTTTGGGAATGGGCGATCCACAAGCACCTCTTACACGGCAAGCCCGCAAAAACTAATAAGTCGGTTCTCTCTTTTCATTGGACATCTCATCATCGCACCTGTAGGAAAAACGATAATCACGATAATGAGTTATATGTTTTAGAGATTGTAGCCCTAACAGGTGCTCTGCTCTTTCACCTTCCTTTATTATATTTGTCCAAAGTTTTTTATTGCACACTTGCTTATTGTGTGTTAAACTATTACTTCAAGCATCGCAAAGCACATAAGGATGTGGAATGGTGTAAGAGACATATGCCGTGGCACTTTGACCATCATATGGGTCCAAACCAAGATATGAACTGGTGTATTACCCAGCCGTGGTTTGATTATATCCTCGGCACCCGTGAGAAATACTACGGTTCAGCCAAATATCACAGAAGAGAGAAGATAAAGAAATTATTAGAGCAGAAAAGAAATTTAACAAAGTAAGAATACTGATGTAAAATGTATATACAGGTATGATACCTATAGGATCTTTGCTTCAATTAACCGAAAAACATCATACATATAGAATTATTGTGCTTGACTACTTTCCTGTTTTTTATAATGATGAACAAGTATGGCACTATACCTTAAACTTCTTTAGAGATGGATCTAATATCGGCACAATTGCTTTTGAAGAAATAGAACTACACGAACTAATTACTAAAGGTGAAGTTGTAATACTTTCAGAAGGATGAAAAATGAATTTAATAAACTACTTATTTAGACCCTATGTTGTAGCTAGGGCACTCCAAACAGAGAACACACAACTCAAAAAAAAGATTATGGAACTCAAGGACACTAACGAGAGCCTTTGGGACATGCTCGACGAAATTCAACAATCGGAACAAGAAGCGGCTGTATATCAAAACCTTTTACGTTCCAAGCCAGCAGGGGAGGCTTAATGTCTTTAATGAAGAGTATAAAACATTTTAAATCTTGTTGGACAGGTGGAAGCAGTACAAGGCAAACACCATGGGGTGAAGAGAGGTCTTGGTCCGCGCTTACGGGCATTGTTGGTAAAATACTTTATATGAAAGAAGGTCATCGTAATAGTCTTAAATATAATGTGTTGAAAGACGAGTGCCTCTTTGTATTAGATGGTGAGATTGAAGTTGAATACGGTAGTGAACTTTCAATCAAGGATCCTACAATGCACCCTTTTCAGAAGAAAATACTTTCCTCTGGGGAATGTTTAAACGTTCAGTCTGGATCTCCATACCGAATTAAAGCCTTGACAGCAGCACGAGTTATTGAAATAGGCACCGGACTGCGAGAGCATAAAATTAGAATCGAGGACGATTATGGAAGAAAATAGTAATATTTCACAAGACGACGACTTAAAGCCCAAACCCCCGCCGCGACTAGCACCAAGGGGAATTAGGTCTTTTACCGTATGTAGGCAAAATGATGAAACAGGAGTTTCAGGAGAGGGTGTCATTATTGAGGGAATAGTTTTGGCGTCTGGTCATTGTATTATTCACTGGCTGTTTCCGCCACCAAGGGGAGGCATTGCAATTTTTGATTCTTTAGAAGACTTTTTAAAAGTCCATGTAAAGCCCCATCCAGAAAATAAGACTCTAATTACTTTTGAAGATGGAGAACAGAAAGAATATTAAAATCGGCGACTATGTTCGCTGGCTCTACCCATTAGGATATGTTGACATAAACAAGCGTCAATTTTCATATGGTTTGATTATAAACCAAAGAGATGAAGGCGCGGATCATATAGATGGGAGAGTTATATTACTTTTAGATTCTGGTTATAAACAATCTTTTTGGTTATCACTGGACTTGTTAATCGATTTAGGTAGTCTGGAAATATTAAAAGATGGCGACTGGCAAAAAGTACGATAATCAAGAAACGCTCCGCAACATGAAGGTCGGTGAATACATTCGCTGGAAGCCGATAATACAAAAAGAACTCTCTTCTGATCATGAGAAGTATGGGTTTAAGTCTTTTGTTGGTGTTGGGGAACGGTGGCAATATGGATTGATTATTGATATACTGGAGTCACCCAAGAAAAAAGACGATAACAACAGTGTTCAAGGGATTCATTTGCAGCTACTTAAAGATGGGCAAACGGATTGGATATTTAACTTTGACCATTTTGAAGAGATAGAGATAATTGGAAAACTTGATCAAGATTAGTTTCTTGACATTTACTTTACATAATAGACTTGTATTAATTAATAAGTTATGGTATATTATATATGTAATCAGGAAGAACAAATGCCCCGTGTGACTTATGCCCATCGCCTTCAAACTCTGCTGTCTAAACCCTTGTCGAATTATGATAAAGGGTTCGTTGAAAGTTTGAGTAATTACTACAGCCGAAGAAAGAGTATGACCGCTGGTCGGGCTGCTGCCGTCAAACGCCTTGAAGACCGATACTCCGACCAGAACCTCGCCAAGGCTGCCGCTAATCCTGTTATTGATCGCCTTGCTGCCCTTGCGTCAAGGGTTGACGCTGGCACTTGGGATGCTGGCTTTCTTGAGAGTGTTACCTTGCAATGCAAGCGTGGTCGGGATCTCTCTGAAAAACAACTGACTATTGTTTCTACAATCGAAGAGCGCTGGTCTGACCAAGCAATCGCAGCGAAGAAAGATTGGAAGCAGACCTATGCTAATAGCCCCGAACTAAAACTCAAAGCTAAGATTGTCGCTAGCTATTATCATACCACTGGATACTATCGTGACTTGGCTCTTAATATTTTAGAGAAGCCAGATTTTATTCCGACCCCGAAACAATATAAGAGTATTACTAGTAACAAGTTTGCCACTAAGGTTCTTGAAGCTTGGCATGCTGATCCTAAATATGACGTTGGAACATATATAGCCCTTCGTGCCACAGCACCAGGCGTTCTTCGTAAACATATTAAGGGCGTTTGTGTTATACTTAAAGCGAACGCTGACTATCCGAAGTGTGCCGCTCGTGGCACCAAGATTTACCAAGTGCTTCCCTTTGGAAGTCCCACCCCAGTTCTTGTTGAAGAACGCTATATTAAAAATGCTCGCATTGGAGGGAGCAAATAATGATTGAAATAGGAGATCTGGTTTTTCCAGAGCATTACGGACCTGAAGCCCTCGGAGTCGTGTGTGATCTTTATGAGCCTCGTGAAGGTCGTAGTAGGAACACCTTCGCCAAAGTATTAATGAAGAACGGACAGTCTTATAGTTTTGTTGTTCAAGACCTCAAGATTCATACTAAAAAAAATGATAAGCTGACGGTCAAAAGAAAATGACAGCCCGCGACATTGAAGTGGGTGATCTTGTTAATCCAGGGTTTTACGGCTCGCGCTCCGCCGTTGTGTCAGAAATTTATACTCCCGACCGGCGCAATATTCATGACGGGTTCAAAACTCGCGCCAAAATTTTTATGAGTCACAACTTAAAAACTTATAATGTCGCTCTGACTGACCTTATATTGGTCAGCAAAGGAAGAAAAAATGACACCATTTGAGAGATCTGAAAACCTTATTTATACTTTCGCAAATAGAATGTTTTATTCATACGCAATGCTTGGATATATCGAAGGCAGGGAGAAGTTGGACAAAGAATGTTTGGAAGCAGTGATGTCCGGCGACTTCAAGCTTATGGCAGAACTTACCGAACAGCAAGATATGTTTAATCAGCAAGTTGTTAAGCTTTCTTTTGAGGCGTAACCCGTTTCAGTAGTCTATTTATAAGTAAAGGTGGGGAGGGTTTGGTTTGCGCGTCGGTGATCTTGTGCAGTACAAAAACGTCGCCACAAATTTTTTAGGTATCGTTGTAGAAGAGGTGGATGCCTATCAAGTAAGCGTATGTTATATATGGAACAAAAAGCTCTACACAAGCCAGCTTCGCAGACGGGGGTTGGAGGTAATATCTCTACACAAGAAAAATGGGAGAAGATAACGTAGAAGAATATTCCGTTGGAGATTTAATTCGTGTACACGATTCGGTTGACGCGGAACTATTTATATTTAGACCACCCAGTTTTCCCTTTGGTAAAATTGGCTTAGTCTTCGAAATAAAAACTCGTCATGATCCCAGCTATCTAACGCCAACGGATGTCAACCGCTATCCTTACATTGATTACGAATACAATATTTATTACGAAGATTTAGTCGGTATACTTATAGAGGGGCAAAAATACTGGGTTTTTAAAGACGAAATACAGCTATATAAAAATGAAAAAGATTAAGGTGGGCGATACGGTTTGCGTATACGATCAAAAGTTAAAAGACTACTACGAAGTGACAGGGAAGGTATCAAAATACATACACCCTTACATCTACGCCGTAGAGTTCGAAGATGGCACCGAAGGTTGGTTTATGTTATATCAGCTACAGAAAAAAGAATAATAGACTATACTTACCACGCCAATGATGCTATGATTAAGCATGAGAAACCACCAACACCCCACGGAAGCCAAGCTGATATCGGCGATCTTGTTCAAATCTATAATGAGAGCGGATTGAAGGTTGGAAAGATTGGGATTGTTACTGAGATAAGAAAGATTAATAGACCTTTGTATATAGAGAGGACAAGATTACTGAAGATTACGGGCTATGAGATATTTGTTGGCGATTACTTGGTTCGTATAATTTCAAAAGCAAAGATAAATGGAAGAGATTAATAAAATACTGAACCTTGTATATTCCTTAGAGAAGAAGGTATCGGAACTTGAGGAAGAGAACGCCGCTCTTAAGCAAGCAATCAACTCTGCCTGTGCATCGCTAATAAACTCAAACACTCTAATGAAGGACACACTTGAGCCCACTGAGGAACCAATTAAGTTCCACTCCGATGCCGAGACATTTAAACTACCCGCCTGGAAAGAAAAATGAAGTTAGATCATATCGCAATCAATGTTAGCGATATAAAAAAATCAATCGAATGGTATGTCCAAAACCTAAGCGCCTCTGTTGACTATGAGGACCAAACTTGGGCGATGCTTAACGTCAACAACACAAGACTTGCTCTTACTATCTCACAAGAGCACCCTCCACATATTGCTTTTAATATTTCCGACCTTTCTGAATTGCAAGAACAAAAGATAAAAAAACATCGTGACGGTTCTTACTATGTATATGTAAGCGACCCCGATGATAATGTTATCGAAAAAATATACTGGGATGTAGTTAAAAAATGAAAAGAATTGTTGTCTCAGATCTGCACATTGGATCTATTAATTGTCGAGAAGAAGAACTCCACAAATTTATAAGCAGCATTGAATGTGATGAACTGATCCTTGCTGGTGATGTTGTTGACTTTCTTAAGATCCCATCCTTTACTGCCACCACTGTTAAACTTCTTAACACTCTCAATAAATTTAATAAAGTAATATATATTATAGGTAATCATGATCACTCTCTTGCTAATTTCGTTAACGGAGCCGTTGGTAATATACAATTCCTCAATTCTTATGAATTTGTGGATGGGGAACGAAAGTTCCGCATAGAACATGGCGACGACTATGACCAAAGCTTTTGGCACAACTTCACTGAAGGCTTTCTAATCAAAGTTATCTCGTTGTTTCAGGATTGGATTGAACGACGCTTTGATGTTGACCTTGCAACTTGGTGGGCAAACCGAAAGATCAAGAAGCGTAAGCTTATTCGTATTTGGGACATTATTAACCTTAACAATGATGTCGATGTTTTTATCATGGGACACTCACACACACCTGAAGCGGTGATTTGGGTGGACGAAGACCAGAATATTAAAACTTATATTAATTCTGGTGATTGGGTTTCCCATACAACCTATGTTTCAATAGAACAAGGTGTCACACGATTAAAGAAGTTTGTTGATGATTGAAGTTATTGTCACAATATGGGCGGACTGCCCCGCTTTGATTATCATAGCATGCGCCTGGATTGTTTCAGTTCTTTTATTAATAAAGCCTTGACATTTACTTTACAACTTTTATGTAGACAAAGCAAGTATCCTATGGTATATTATATATGTAATTAGGAGTTATGATGAAAGTCGGTGATGTTGTTCAAAGTAATTTTCGAGGACCAAAAAACGTCGAAGGCGCTCTTGGTATTGTCCTTGAAATAAAGGAAACCCCTTTCGGCAGGACGCTCGGTCGTGTTCTTTATCCAGAGACGCGAAAAACCGGCTGGGTTAATTCCGTTGACATGAGAGTGATCAGTGCAAGTCGGTGATTTGGTTCGAACAATTGTTGGGTGGTCTTACAAAACATGGACAGGCGTAGTCGTTGAGTTAGAAACCACCAGCAAAGGTGATGAGTGGGCGAATGTATTGTGGACAGAAGCGAGTACTACCGATGGTCAAATCTTTTGGCAACCCACATCAAAACTGGAGTTAATTAATGCAGCCCGGTGATTTGGTCAAACTCAAGGATGGCGGTGATAACCTCGTAAGGCACATCCCGCTCCATTGGACCGGAATCGTTATGGGGATCCCTCATAACTATGAGCTACTCCCAGAGTGCTGGCTTATAGCTTGGTCTGGTGGCGATACTATAACGCAAACCCGTGAATTTGAAGATGAATTAATAATTATTAGCAAAGGAGCTAAATAATGGAACCAATGGAAGCAATCGCAATCGCAGAAGGTCTTGTCGAAAACGACAGCGAAGAGAAATATATTGAAGCTTGGCAGTTTCTACTGGACACGGGTATGGTTTGGAGCCTGCAAGGTTGGTTCGGGCGCACTGCCGTCGCTATGATTGAGGCGGGTCAGCTTGTTGTTAAAGAAGCAGACGAGAACGAACCCGCAGAAGTTTTACTGTAAGGAGAAACAATGAACCACTCTCAAGAAGAAATCGAATATGCCTTTGAAACTTTTGCCAATGGCGTACAAGAAATGTTAGACGCATATAGGGAAAAACACCTACCCAGCTTGGATCGCACTCTAATCAAAGTTCGCCCCGGCAGCAAATATTGGAAACTCATTCGTGCGGGTGGCAATCAAGAATCTGTTTTCGGATTTGTCCGCAAATCAGACGGTGCAATCTTTAAGCCAGCAAACTGGCGCACTCCTTTTGTTAAAGGTCCGTCTGCTATCCGTGGTTATGTGACAGATCCTAACAATGGCATGTCCTCCGTTACGCCTTACGGCGTTGTCTATGCACGATAATCAATGGAAGTCGGCTCAGTAATCAAAGATAAGAAATCAGGCAACCTCGGAGTCATCTTCGAGGTTTGTCACATGAATGTGATTGGTATTGAGGAGTTGCCCGTCTACCGTGTTCTATGGCGTGGAGAGTTGCTCGAAGAAAATGTTGTAGGCAATCAGTTACTCAATGAACGCTACGAGTTTGTGAGGCAAATAAAAGACGACATTTAGTATTATTTAAAACTATTTATAAGCAGACGAACGAAGCGTCTGCTTTCTAACAGGTAAAAACAAATGAAAATCACCAAAACACAACTTAAAAGAATTATCAAAGAAGAACTGGCATCTATCACAGAAGATCAAGACATGTTTGCCCATATGTTCGGGAAAGAAGCCGCAGCAAAGGGGTATAAGTTGGTCGCAACGGATGTTACCATCAAACCAAATGGCGTATTTACTGCCAAACTCAAAAGCGATGTAATGAAACAGACACTGCCAGTTACAGGACAGCTAGACCGCGACAGCACAGCATTACTTCAACAAGCGGGAGCACTAAAAAAACAGAAGATTACTCCACTTCAACAAGAGTTGAATGATTCATTAGATGGAATTATCAGTGCTTATCAAGGGTCAGAACTTCCTCCACCGCTTTCCATATTGAAGGGATTGTTTAATGACCGCAAGCACGCGGAATCCAAGGACCAAATTACAGACCTTTGGAACGCACTGCTGCAATACCATAATAAGACAGGCACTAGACTTCAACACCGAGTGACAACCGACTTTAACACATTGAACACTTTGTTGAGGAAGATGGACTAATGAAAATCACAAAAACACAGCTTAAGCGGATTATCAAAGAAGAGTTAACCGAGGTGGGTCAATATGGACTAGGTGTGCCGCGAGCCTCCACAAGATCCGTAGCAGATCCACACACCGCCGCAATAGAAGCTCTTGCAGATTATATACGCAAAAGATACAGAAAAGATCAAAACCTTTTAGATCTTTTACAAGCTGCGGAAGAAGCGGTTACTGACTTTGAGAACACAATGACGGAAGGCTTTGGGCTCGAACAATTTCCTGACGAGAGTG
>Ga0209336_10001029_pt1 | contig 13677 bp, 18 predicted proteins | sample LinPmetageLP32_FD_184042 | JGI IMG/M metagenome (GOLD analysis project Ga0209336, IMG submission 184042) | Marine viral communities from the Pacific Ocean - LP-32 (SPAdes) (version 2) | ecosystem: Environmental > Aquatic > Marine > Oceanic | place: Pacific Ocean | collected 2009-08-23 | reverse complement strand
TAACAAATGGACTGAGGTTAGCAAACGACAAGTATGTTAAGAAATTAAAGCAACACGGTCTAAGACACTGCTACTTGAGTATGAATGGTGCAGACAATGATGATTGGTATGAACAGATTGATGAATTAAGATGTGCAACAAAAAAAGTACAGGCATTAACAAATTTAAAACACAACAAATTTATAATTGATACAGGAACTATTATAGTCAAAGGTGTCAATGACGAGGTACTTGGTAGTATGTTGCATTTATTTCAAAAGCTAGGAATTGAAAATGTAATGGCAAGATTAAAAAATGTTGGAGACATTGGTAGGAGTATGCAAGACCAAGACAACTACACAATGGATGAATTAATTGACCTAGCAAGTAAGCAGACTGGATTGAGTGTTGACTATATCAATGAGTGGAGACATAAACCAATATACCAGAATACTGAGCCAGAAATTGATAGTTTTATCTTTCCAATGAAGCAAGAACAAGCTGAACGTAAATTATTACATAAAAGTGGTATATGGTTCAAGATTGCAAACTGGAAAGGTGATGAAGGACAAAGTATACCTTTAAGAAACAATAAACGTAGAGGAAGACTTACACCAGAATTTAAGGTAGCACCTTTCTTTGAACACGTTAAGATGAATGAGGGTGGATACTAGTGGAACACAATCTAAAAGACATATTGTTCTTGCCTCTGGATTTACCAACCCTAGAAGTTAACTATGACAAGTTAGTTAGTACAGCTGACTCAATGAAGGAAGACCTATTAGCTGATGAGTATAGAAACTGTGAACACATTCCAATAAGATGGTTAGATGTAACCAACAAAGGTAAAAAAGTTAATGTGTGGACCAAGTTTTCAGATCAGTTTCCAGAAATCAAACAATACATAATTGATCACGTACAACCTTTTGTTGGAGGGTTACCACGTGTAATGATTATTATCACACCTCCAAATTCACAAGGCTTTGATCACATTGATTGCGACAGAGATGACTTCGATCAATGTCAACTTAAATTTCGGATAGTGTTACACGGCAAAACAAGCACATTATACTTTTTGAACGAACAAGATCAACGTGAATATGCACCTGAGATTGAGCAACAACCCTTTTTAATGTGTGGTAAATGGCCACACGGATTGGATAACTATACTAGTAACTATAAGTTTACTTTGGCTATCGGAGCTCCGTGGAAGTGTGATCCTATACCAGAACTAAATGATCTAGTAACAAGAAGTAAATTAAAATACGGGTGGAACGACAAATCACAAATTAATTTGATGTCAGATTATGAAAAGTATTTTAAAAAAGAAAAACTTAAAGTAGTACAAGAAGCAGAGAAAGAAATATTTAAAGGTTAATATGAGTAGAAATCAATTACTAATACTATCACATCACATATCGTTAATTGCAGGATTGTTTTTTTACGGCATCAATATATGGTTTGCAGTTCCAATATTTTTAGCGAGTATGATGTGGGCAAAATTTGTTGGAAGCGATATAATGCATTTTTATTTTGCACACGGCACTTACAGAGATTGTGCCAAGAGTTATTTGTATACATTGCTAACACTATGTACAGCACTAGGATCACCTTTAAGTTTTAGTGCGTCACACAGACAACATCACAAGTATACGGACACTGAAAAAGATCCTCATAGTCCTGCAATCATAGGTTGGAAACGTGTCTATACATTAGACTGGAAGCAACAACATATATCACCTGTTATGATCAGAGATTTTGTTAGAAGTAAATTTCAAAAGATGGTACACAAATACTGGATACAACTTCATATAGTAATAATCAGTATCTTAGCATTAATAGATATTAGACTAGTTTGTTTTATTATATCTCCATTTGTTGTTTATACTTTCCATACAGCAAGTCTTGTTAATGTAAGATCACATAAAGATGGTGAACCAAGAAACGCAACTGAGCTAAAATTTATTAATTGGTGGGGCTGGAATCACGGCGATCATCACGATTATGGTATCAAATCAAATAACAAATAGTACCGTACTCGACAAACAACGATTTTGATAGTATAATATATTATGAACAATACAGATACAATATGTGCATATCCGTGGACCTGGTTTAGTTTCAACGTTGATTATGGAATGTGGAGATCCTGTCCACGTAGTGAGTATCGCTGGTTTCAAACAGAGTCTGAAGTAGATAATTTTTTTAACACAAAAACAGAACAAAAGATACGTTCAGATCTTTATAATGGAATACGTAATAGTAATTGTGGAGATTGTTACACAGCTGAAGACTCCGGAGGATTAAGTTATCGTAAAGTACTTAAAAAAGACTATGCTGTTAAGAACGCCAGTAGTGTAAACGTAGTGGCACCAAAAGTAATCGAACTAAAATTTAGCAACTTGTGTAACTTAAAATGTGTTTTTTGTGCAAGTGTTTGCAGTAGCTTATGGGAACACGAGACTGGATTACCACAACAGTATATAGACAATCAAAAAGTTCCAGCTGACTATATGCGTAAGTCGATATTCAATTGGCTCGATACTAATATAAATGAAGTTGATAGCATTATGTACTTAGGAGGAGAGCCAGCCATACAGAAAGAGTTTTATGAAATAGTTGATATACTTTTAAAAAACTCTCCGGATAAAATTGGAAGAAAAGAATTAACTTTTAGTACTAACACATATTATCCAGAAGCATATAGAAAGAAATTTGAAACAGCACTACAAAATGTGTTAGATGCAGGACATACAGTTTTTCCAAGGATCAGTTTAGATGGTATCGGTAACAAACAAAGTTATCAGAGAACAAATCTAAAATGGGATCACTTCGAACACAATATGTTGAGTTTTCTTGAAAAGTTTAATACAACTACTCCAGGCATAAAAAAGATAAGAGCCAATATTGCATTAAACATTGTTAATCTAGTATACTGTGGAGAAATAGTGCAGTATCTTGATTCAGTTGGCTTTAGCGACATAGAGCCACACTACAATTATATTGTGAGACCAGAAATGTTTTATATGAGACATTGGGGTAACAAATTAAACACAGCGATTGATATAATTCAACAACAAGACTTCAAAAAACATTCAGTGTACAAAGATCACATAATCAAGATGGCAAAGTCTTTCACTAACCTTGAACCGAATTTAGATCACATAAACAACACAAAGAAATGGTTAGACGAATATGATAGCAAACAAGGATTTAATTTTTTAGAAATGTTTCCGGAAAATAGGTATATGTTCGATGAGATGTAGTCTTCTTGATAATGGTGTATTTTTCTATCCTGAAAAGGATAAGTTAAGTAAGGACAAACCTTGCTGTAATTTTGGAAGATATCCTCACGATGCAGGTGTACTTAATCATAATTCACTAGATTCAAGAAGAGAATTAGATAAAATAAAAATCACAGAGTTAACACAATCTCTCAACGATAAACATAGAACTAATGCTATAAAATACTTAGACAAAGGCATCAAGATATCGTCTTGTAGTAATTGTTGGAAACACGAAGATAATGGCTATCCAAGTATGAGAACAAGAACTAGCGAACTTTGGAAAGATGCAAAGCCAGGTCAATTGAAATATTTAGATTGGAATACGGGTAACACTTGTAATATACAATGTATAATGTGTAACCCTGATGACAGTTTAAAAACTAAAGCATACTCTCCGTTAAGAGACAAGTATGATATCGTAGAAAATAAATGGCAGAGCAGTATGTATGCTCGGGGATTGCGTAAATCTGATATTGATGAAATTGACTTTAACAGTCTCAATAATCTCGAGTGGTTTAAATCAACAGGCGGCGAAACTTTCTATAGCAAAGAATATTGGTATATGCTAACCAAAGTAATAGAACACGGTTTGGCAAGAAATATTTCATTGATTAATGTTACAAATAACACAATACCAATTGACGATGAGAAGCTCACAATACTTAAAGAGTTCAAACACGTCACAATTTTTAGCAGTATCGATGGCATAGGTGAACTGTGTGATACAATTAGAGCAGGTAGCAAATGGTCTAGTGTAAGTGACAACATAAAGCACTTGATTGAATTGAGCAAAGAATATCCTGATAAATTTGAACACACTAAACCTCACACAGTAGTACAATTTGCAAATGTGTTACAATTAGATGAGATAGCCAATTGGTGGGAATCAGTTGCAGACGAAGATTATAAAAGTCAGCAGTATTTTAGATTATTGTCTGATCCATTGTATTATGATGTTAAAAATTTGAAAGATGAAATAGCGATAATGGCTATTGAGAAATACAAAGATAATAAAAAATTAAAACACGTTTCTAGTTATATTGAAAAATCTAAAGCTGATTCTAAATACCAAGATAGTGATATAGTATTAAATATTTTTAGAGAAAGTTGTAAGATTAATAATATGAATCCAGAAATCTCAGATACATATAGGATAATGCAGAATGGAATATAGTAAACCAAAAGATATAATCTTTAACAGAAAAGTTGTAGATAAGTTGACAGAGATAGTCAGCCAGCCTTATGTATTGAAAGGTTTCTTTTCAAAAGATGATATAGCCTATATCAACCAACAAAAGGAAAACGGAATTCCAGTAGACAAGCTAGGAAAAGTTTCTAATTGGAAGTATGATAAAAATACTGAATTTAAAAGTTGGTTAGAAAAAAAATTACAAAGCACTTTGGATAGAAGTTTTACAATGCACGGAGGAAATTATTTCCAAACCAACGTACCATTCTTTGTACATACTGATACAGGCAAGAACGAAATTGAAAATATGATTCCTTATAAGAATGTAGTTGTACCGTTAACACAAAGTACGACCAACCATCCTTGCTATACTGTATTGTTTAAGCAACGTTGGTTCGGCGAAGCAACGATGTTCTGGAAAGGTCCACTGTTTAAGACAGCTAAATCAAATTATAATCACAAGCTAGAAGATTATTCTATGTTAGAAAGTTATACTGGTAAGGAAATTGATATAAATGAATATAAAAAATTTGTAACTCACCTACCTTACAACAATTTGTACGGGCTGTCAATAGATTGTGTGTATGAATGGAACATAGGAGACATAATAGTATTTGATTGCACACAGTTGCATAGTAGCAACGATTTTACAAGTAAAGGAACAGCGATACCAAAATTTGCATTGAGTTATTTCTGTAGGTTAGCTAATGAATAAAAATTTTAAACAAATAACAAATGGTGCTAGAGCAGTTTTCAATCCTGAAATATTCCAATACATTAAAACAGTTTCAGCTGAATTATGGAACGAACCAAATAATGTAATGGCGTTTGCAGATGTAGATGATTTTAAAAACAACTACATTGATATGATTAAAGAATACAAGCACTCTAAGTTATTAGGGCTAGATGATTTTAAAGACACTGTAGTAACAGATGGAGTAACAGGTGCATTTTTAGATTGGTATATCCAGTACGGCATAGAAAATTTAGTAGTATTGCAAGGCGAGTATCCATTCCACGAAAGAAATGGAATAAAAGTTGTTGATAATTACACTGACATACAAAAAGGTCAAACACTGATATTGAGTACTCCTTTTAGTGCTACGGGCAATATGCATAATGATTACTATTCAATTATGGAATGGTGCAATTCTAATTCCATAAATGTATTGATAGATGCCGCATATTTAAATATAAGTGGAATAGGAGAAGTACCTATCTCTCAAAAGTGTGTTAAAAGTGTTGCAACTAGTCTCAGTAAAGTGTATAATACTGGTATGAATAAGATAGGTTTAAAATTAAACAAAGAAAGAACACAAAGTCCATATAAACAACTCAATGACTGGAGTTATGTAAATCATCATAGCATAAACTTACATAACAAGATAATGAAGAAGTTTAATCTATCGTACATATATGACAATTATAAAGATAAGCAGATAGACTTATGTATCGAGTTAGACATACTGGCAAGTAGCACAGTCATATTTGGAGTGTCTACAGATGACAAATGGAAAGAATTTAATAGATCAAATTTAATCAATAGAATGTGTATATCAAAGGAATTAGCAAATGCAAGTAATACATAACGATGAAAATATAACCATAATAGATAATTTTTTAGACAATGAAACTTTAACCAAAGTTAGAGACCAAAGTGAATGTTTAAAAATGAAGAAGCTAGAACTTGGCGATGATAAAGTTTATAAAATGAATGTAGGTGACATATACAAAAGTGAAAACAAATATTGGTCTGATAAAAGGCCTTGGAACAACAATTTTGAACCTTTTATGGACGCACTCAATGAATTTGTCAATAATTCTAAAACTTGTTTACCGGAAAAGCAATATGACAAAATTAGTTGTATGTTGCACGTATATCTTTCTGGTGCAGAATTAAGTTGGCACAGAGATGGTGCATTAGGTGGAGGAGCATATAGTTTTTATATACACGATGAGTGGAGACACACTTGGGGCGGAAATTTACTAATAGCAGACGCATCAACCAAGATGACACCTGTAAAACCATTAGAAGGTACGTCGATAGAAGATATGCTTGGTAGACAATATAACATAAGAAGTAGAACTTGGAATCTTAAAGAAGAAAGTGATATGACATTGAGTCCAGGGCACGGCAGATACTTTGCACCGATACCTAACAGGTTGATGATCACAACCGGAGAAATTGTGCATAAGGTAGAGAGAGTAGATCAATCAGCTGGAGAAAATGCTAGACGTAGCTTAACAGGTTTCTTTTCATAGAAATGTACGAAAAGTTTAAATCACCACATCACGGAGTTGGCACAATAGTTGACGTATCCATTGACTACACTAATAAATTAATTAAAAGACATTTCCAACCTGGTTCGGTTACTGTTGGGCAAAATGTACACGACTACAATTATAATCAGGTTAAGCAATTTTTTAACAATGAACTTAAATGGTTAGAAATATTAGAAAGTAAGTGGGTACCTGAAACAGTAGAAACTGGCAGTAACTTTATTGTACAAAAATATTATGGTCCTTGTTTGCTAGATTCAAAACCAAATAACGAATTTTTAAATTATGTACCTGACATTATGGAACAAATTATTGAGATGTATGAATTTTTTAAATCTCACAATGTTTTTAAACGTAATGGTAGTCTAAGTAACCTTACGCACAACAACGGACAACTTATTGCATTTGATTTTAAATGGGCAACGACACGACCAAACGGAATAGAGATGGAATTAAAGTCTTACAAAGAATGGTTGAGTAAAATTGATAGCAAACTAGAACAACAGTTGACAAATTTAATTTAGTCTAATATAATAGCAGTATGGTCCCTTCGTCTATCGGTTAGGACAGCTGGTTTTCATCCTGCAAAGGGGAGTTCGATTCTCCCAGGGACCGCCAACAAAAAGGAAAGTAATGGCAATAAAGATTGAAAAAGTAACAAGTGTAAAACATTGGAATGATAAAGTATTCTCTTTTCGTACCACACGAAGTTTTCCAAACAAGTTTAGTAATGGAGAATTTGCAATGATTGGTATGATACACGAAAATAAAAAGATTCTCAGGGCATATTCTTTTGCATCAGCCAACCACGAAGATTATTTGGAGTTTATATCAATTAAGATTGATGACGGTCCTTTAACATCGCAGTTGCAACACATCAAAGAAGGTGATGAAATATTAGTTAATAGCAAAGCAACTGGTACATTAGTGATAGACTACTTGTTGCCAGGCCGTAATTTATACCTGATATCTACTGGTACCGGACTAGCACCTTTTATGGCAATCATTAAAGATCCTGCAACATACGATCGATTCGATAAGGTTATACTAACACACACGGTTCAATATGAGAATGAACTAGTATACAAAGATATGTTAGAAGGTTTTAATAAAGAATGGAATGAAGTAACACAGGATAAATTTTTATACTTTAACACATTGACTCAACAAGATTGGCAAAGACAAGGAAGAATTACCAAATGGATTAAAGAGCAAACATTGTTTAATGAAACAACCGAACAGGTATTAGATAAAGATCAAGATAGGTTTATGATCTGCGGATCACAAGGACTTAACACAGATCTAATGGATTATTTTGAATCACTTGGTATGCAAGAAGGCAATACTTCTATACCAGGACAATTCGTAGTAGAAAAGGCATTCGTACAAAGATGAGAAAATTATTATTAACTGACGTAGATGGTGTTGTATTAAATTGGTCGGAACAATTTAACAAATACTTAAAACAGTATCACCCTGAAAAAGCACTAATGGATCCAACTACATTCTCACAGACAGAAGATATTGGCCAGCTGATTAAAGGATACAATCTTACAGCTTGGATTGGTTTCCTACAACCTTTACGAGATGCACAGCAAGTGCTACCTAGGTTTAAAGAACAAGGTTGGACTATTATTGCTTGTACATCAATGGGCACAGATCATTATGCAAATGCATTGAGAAAACAAAATATGGAACAGGTATTTCCAAATGTGTTTGATAGGATCGATATTATTCCATTTATGGAGCCAAAAGACAAATGGTTATCACATTATAAAGACAGCGGTGCTGTCTGGGTTGAAGATAAATGGGCAAATGCAATAGCAGGTGCAGATCAAAGGTTAAATACATATTTAATGAGACACGAGTATAATGCAAGTGGTGACGATAGTAGAATAACAAAGGTTGATAACTGGCAACAGATTGCAAGTAAGGTATTATGATTTTAAACTGTAAAAAATTTTCAGACATTGCTTTTTCAAAGCACATTGCGAGTGCAGACTGTTGCTCTGTCTGTAGGAAGAAAGTCCTTCATCCTTTGAAGCAAGAACACAACTACAATGATTTTGTTTTTGGTATGAATTATGATGACTTGATTAAAAGTTTCTATTCAGAGATTGACTACATTACTTCTTTGTTCTATGAAGGCAACACAGTAAAAAATACAAGTTTCTCTTACATTCATAATAAACACAACGATACTTTTCTTATAGTGTACTTTGTACCAATAACATCAAATAAGATTCAGATTGAGAAATTCAATGCCAATTTTTTAACGACTTTAGAAAAATACACAACACAACAAAGAAAAAGTTTAATATATGAACTTACATATTTCTATCTAAGAACACAAAAAGATATAAATGTTGTTAACAGCAATATCGAAAAAACAATAACTTGTATTGATCATACAAGTCACAATACCAAAAAAAGAAAACAACTTCCTGAAAATCATTACATAAAGAAGTCTATGATTGATTTAGCAAATATAGAAAACATATTTGAACCAAATATTAGACATCTTATGCAATCTGCTTCTATGTTAAAAGGAAAACCTTCCTTGTTACAATACAAAAAAAGAATAACTGCATTTCTTTTCGATGCGTATTATAAATGGATAGAGGCAAACCTTCATAAGTTTCCAAATGTGGTTTGCAATAGTTGTGCTGGCAAAAAAGTGGTTACTGCAAAATTAAAAGAGAAATTCAATATTTTAGACCATATCAAGGACCACAATCCATCAGAATTCGTATCAGAAACAAAATAAACTGTAAAACCCGGTTGACAGAACTGGATTCTGTGTTATTATTATAATATGGAAACAGAGACAAATACACATAATACAGCATACGCACTCAACATTGCTCTAGCTATCTGGAAAAAGCAAGGATATGTCAGAACAATAAATGTCGTAGGCAAAGAATTAACCAAAAGACCTAACAAAGAAGTATTGTTAGAGCAGTTGTCAAATGCAACACCTAGTACAGTTGAATATGAAAGTAATTCTGAACTCAATAATATACTAGATATTAAAAAAGTTTTAGTATTTAAAAAAATGGCAGGAACACTTACTGATTATGAAACACAAGTTTTACAGATATTAGGCCAAACCAATGTTCAGTTACATCAGTTGGGTGTACTATCAAGTATTCCGTTAATGTATGACAACTTGAAAAAGAAAGAAGCTAAAGATGACTCATATGAGTTCTTTAGAGAACACAGCAAATTTGTAGGACAAGTTGGTACTAGATATCATTCACAAGTCGAACTATTAGATAAAAAATGGAACGATAGAGGATTTTATATCTATACCTTTGTTGAAAATAATAAAAATATTATTAAATGGTTAACCGGTACAGACTATCCGGATTATAATAAAGGTATACATCTTAAATTGAATGGTATCGTAAAAGCTCACAATAATACTAAATGGTATGGCGATGAAACTTTGATGAAAAGTTGTAAATTAATGTTAGATATAGAAAGAGGGGAAAACTATGCAACCGTATAAAATAATACAAGAATTAGAATCAGACAACAGTCGTCTTAAAAAAGAAGCAATTATTAGGCGAGAAAATGATGCTGACAATATAAGATTCTTTAACGGTGTGTGTATGGCACTAGATGGCTTTCGAACATTTGGTGTACAACAAGTACCTACTTCTAAACAAGATGGTCCTGGCATAACTCAAACAGAATTCGATGATATAGTTAGAAAGCTAGAAGATAGAACTCTAACCGGAAATCAAATGCGAGATGTAATACAAGAATTATGTGATAGATCCAAGACAGAAGAATGGAATGACTGGTACAGAAGAATTTTAATCAAAGACCTAAGATGTGGTGTAACACATAAAACAATTAATAAGCATTCAGATAATAAAGTACCTGTATTTGAATGTATGTTGGCAACAGATTCAGCAAAGCACGAAAAGAAAATGATAGGTGAAGTACTTGTTGAACCAAAACTAGATGGAGTAAGAGTTGTTGTTATATGTGACGTAGATAAAAATGAAGTCAATATGTTTAGCAGGAATGGTAAAGAGTTATCTAATTTTCCTGTAATACAACAACAGTTTTCTGAGATGCTAGGACAGTTTTCTGAGTCAATGGTGTTTGATGGAGAAATAATGAGTGCAGACTTCCAGACACTAATGCGAGAGATACATAGAAAAGCAGGAGCAAAAACTCAAGATGCAGTTCTTAACTTGTTTGATTGTATGCCACTTTATAATTTCCAAGATGGCAGTTGTGTAGATCCGTTATGGAAAAGAAAAGAAACACTTGACAGTTTTACATATGGTGCTAACATTAATTTGGTAGAACACGTAAAGATGGATTTAAGTGACGCAGATGGACAGAAGCAGTTCGCTGATTACAATAAAATTTGTATAGACAGAGGATTCGAAGGTATTATGGTTAAACCCATAAATGGAATATATGAATGCAAGAGAAGTGTATTATGGTTAAAAGTAAAACCGTTTATAGAAGTTTCTCTAACTGTGAAAGCAGTAGAAGAAGGAACAGGAAGAAATGTAGGCAAACTAGGTGCTCTTGTTGTCGAAGGCACAGATGACGGCAAGTTTATTAAAACAAATGTTGGTAGTGGATTAACTGACGATAATAGAGATATGTATTGGTCTGCCAAAGACAAATTAATAGGACAAGTTGTAGAAGTTAGGGCAGATGCAATAACACAAAACCAAGATACTAAAGATGAATGGAGTTTAAGATTTCCAAGATTTCTTAGATTTAGAGGTTTTGAAATCGGAGAAAAAATATAAAGATAATTAGATATGGATATTGAACCAATTAAAGAGAAACTAGACGATAAAATAAAAAAGTTAAATTCAACTAGGGTATTTAAAAAGATAACTCCTAAGGGTGATTTATCTTGGTATGTAAAATGGGTGTCAGTTGTGCTAATACTATTAGCCACCTGTGCTAGGGCAGTAGGAACTATACCTCACATTGATCTCTGGTTTGGATTGTTCGGAACACTTGGTTGGTTCTGGGTAGGTATGTTATGGCACGACAGGGCTCTTATTCTACTAAATGGTGTATTGGTAACATTAATAGTGATAGGATTAATGAAGTTTTACTTTGTTGGAACGATATAATGTCAAATATTGTTAAATTAGATAACATACGTAAATCAAAAGATGTAATATTAAAAGAAGAGATAGCAAAATCTTATCAAAATATAATTGAAGATCTTGTGTCATCGATGATAGAGAATGGTATTGAATTTGATGAAAGGACAGAAAAAGCAACTGTACCTCTTTTAAAGATAATCGAAAACATAATGTACACTCAAAAAGGAATGAATCATAATATGAGCAATCAAGTAGATGATTTTATAAAAAATGCGTTCAAATAAAAAATATATACACGTTAATCAACACGTGATTCGTGCTAATAAAAAACACGGCACTAATGATCCGGTGATTACAATTAAACAAGGTTCAAAGAATACCTATTGTCACGAAGTTGAAGTTAAAGGACCTAGTAAAATTATGTACGGTGGCAATGACAAGCCATTATTAAGTTGTGGTGCTAGGGTAGTAATTGAAACTGAAAGCGACATAGAAGTAATCAGATAATGTTTGAAGTTCCTTTCATAAAACAAAACATTGAATTTGATAGGAATAGAATAGTAAATTCTGTAAGGGATCACGCACCGTCATTGAAGATTCCTAATCCTTGGGAGAAACAATCTGATGTAATAACATCAATAGCGGAAGATGAAAACCTCTGGCAAGATGAAGAACTGTTTATGGCAGTACAACCAGTGATTAAAGAGTATCTAAAAGAGACGATAGGACAACCTGTCAAGACTAGTTTACATATGTGGTATAATATATATAACAAAGGATTTCATCAAGAGCAACACAATCATAATTCTATCAGACAACTTGCATCTGGAATAGTATATGTACAAATGCCTAAAGGTGCAACGGCAACAACATTTATTAATCCAATGAAGACTATGTTTAATTCTTGTGAGTACAAACAAGAACTAACAATGACAACTCCAAAGGTAGTTGAGGGTGATTGCGTTATTTTTCCACCTTGGTTGGAGCATAGAGTCGACAAGCAATATGAAACAGAAGGAACAAGAGTTACTGTAGCTTTCAACGTTTCAAATATTTAAAAAAACCGTTAAAACTCTGCTTATCTATAATTATTAACTAAATAGTTGTATGAAGAACAACTGTGTTATTATTGATATCACACATTTAATTAATCAAAGAAAGATTAAAAGAAATATCTATGATCAATTAGAAGATCTTGGTATCTCTGAATACTTCTATGAAGAATGTTCTGTAAAATTTGTTAATGGTAATCCTAATTACAGAGGATATATCTATGACAAATACAGCGGAGAACAGTTACTTCTTAACTCAGATTATTGTGTAACCAGAGCGTTATTGGATCGAGTTTCCTAAAAGCACTACTTTATCTACAAATGTAATAAATAGTTTTAATAACTTTGTAAGACTGTGTATTTTATAATATACAGACTGTGAAAATCACAGACTTGGAGCGGAGATGGCAGTAACGTATAATTTGAAGGGAACTACAAACCCTTCGTTTAAAGTAGGTAAAACTGGAAACGGCACAGTATACGCCGAGAACCTAGAAGCGACAAGCGGACAGCAGTTATTACTATCAGGTACTTCATTAACGTGGACAGGTGACATAGTCTCTAACTCCATAGTTTCCACAAATTTTACCATAGACGATTCAGCAGATATTTTCTTAGACGCCGCTGGTAATAAAGTAAAAATATTAAATGCAGGTACGGAACTTGTAAGATTTGTAAATGACTCACGAAATTTACAAATAAAAAATCCTAATCAAGATAAAGACATTATAATTCAAGGTAACGATGGTGGTTCAAATGTTGACGCTTTAACTTTAGATATGTCAGAAGCCGGT
>Ga0209336_10001027_pt1 | contig 13682 bp, 17 predicted proteins | sample LinPmetageLP32_FD_184042 | JGI IMG/M metagenome (GOLD analysis project Ga0209336, IMG submission 184042) | Marine viral communities from the Pacific Ocean - LP-32 (SPAdes) (version 2) | ecosystem: Environmental > Aquatic > Marine > Oceanic | place: Pacific Ocean | collected 2009-08-23 | reverse complement strand
GACAAAGTTACAATGCTAGAACCTGGTAATATTATCAGGTACGATAAGCACGCTGGCCACGGTATCGAATGGAACGAAGATTTGTTCCACGTTATTAACCTTGGAGATGTTGTCATTGTAGAATGAAAATAGAACCAGGAGATTTACGCGATATGAATTTGTTTAAGTATTACAGGCTCGTTAGAAAATGGGCTTGTAAGACTTACGGTATAACAGATGCAGACTTAGAACTGCTCATCTATTTAGATTGTAAAGACAGGTTTACGCGTAATGATTTTATTAACGGCACATACACCTACCCTTGGGATAAAAAGCGGTGGGAGCGGTTACGTCAGAACGATTGGATCGAAGTATGGCGCTATAGAAATAAAACAACGATTAAATACAGTGTTTTTAAAGTGTCGCAAAAGACGCGGAGATTAATAACGCGCATGTACAATATAATGTTAGGCTACGAGGATATGCCTATAGGACCTTCAAGTAAGTTTTATAAAAACAAATCGTATACAGATAAAGTCTACAACAAGGCTATTGATGATATGATTAAAGATAAAGAACGATGATGTACTCTAAACCTATTACGCAAAGAGCTAAATGTAATCACAGCTCAATGGCTCCAACACAAGAAGTAACTATTGATGCTGGTGGCAAAATGCCTGGTAACTTTAAAGCTTCACCAATGAAAAAGCATAGCGGCTGTGGCTGCGGAAAGTAATGTTTAAACTTAAGAACAAAGAGATGCTGTTTGGCATCAATAAAGAAGCGTCAGAACACGGAACACCTGTGTTTGAAAAGCAGTTAGGCGATAATATACAAGCTGAAGCCAACCGCGATGGAACTATATTTGTTCAAAAGGGTTTGTCGCAAGACAAGATTAACAGTGCTGTAAAACACGAGAAGGTACACCTTGACCAAATGGCTCAGGGTAAACTTGGTTATACCGCGGACACGGTAACGTGGAAGAAAGATACTCGTTCACCAGCTAGAGTATATACAAGGCAGACAATGCCTGAAGGCGCTCACGGGTTGCCGTGGGAAGCAGAAGCATATCGGAAAACTAAAAAATAACGGGGTTTACATCGGGCGTGTAGGAAAAGGAATCGCTACCTTATTTTATTGCCCGTCCCCATTTTCATTACATTATGGCATACGTACAAGAATCATCACCTTTTAAGAAGCTGAAGAAAACAACAAAAGGTAAAGGCCGTCACTTCCTAAGTGCTAAAGAAGGTGCTGGAATGACAGAGGCAGGCCGTAAGGCTTACAAAAGAGAAACAGGCGGCAACCTTAAAGCTCCGCAGCCCGGAGGTGGTAAGCGTCGTACATCATACTGTGCTCGTTCGAAGGGCCAGATGAATATGCACAATATTAACTGTTCGAAAACACCGGACAAGCGTATTTGTGCGGCACGCCGTAGATGGAATTGCTAATAAGAAATAAATATATATAATGGGACAATACAATCAACAACCAGATTTTGCTACTATAGCGACTACCGTAACTAAAAGTGACACAACGTTTTTAGACGGCGTTGCGCTTTACGTAGGTACAGGTGGTGATGTGCACGTGATTATGAAGAACGTGGAAAACACGGGCAGTAAAGTAATTATTTTTAAGAACGTACCCGCAGGCTCGTTTTTACCAGCTATTGTAGACTACGTTAGAGCAGCGACAACAGCAGCGGATATTGTAGCAGTTAAGTAACATGAGCATCGGTTTAGGTACATATGTAGACTGGAACGGCGCTTCTAACCTAGGCGCTCCGTTTACATTAACTTCCCCCGTAATTAGCGGTACCACAAGCGTTGGTAATAACTTGTCATCAACCAATGGCACTTATTCTTCAGGGGCTACGATTACACACACCTACCAGTGGTTAAGAAATTCTGTAGCAATATCAGGTGCAACAGCAAATACTTATACGCTAGTGTCGGATGACGTGGGTAAAACAATAGTTTGTATTGTCACCGCCACTAATTCTTATGGAGCAATAAACGTAACCTCAAATAGCTTAGGCCCTATTGCTGCATAACCAACTTGTAATGAGTGAATAACACGTGATAATAAACATAACAATAATTCAATTATATTAAACCAAAAAAAATGAAAAAAGTGGAAGACGCAAAAGTAGAAAAGATCACAGCCGAAGAACTTGAAAAGCTTCAAGGCTTTGTGCAAGGAATGAACCAAGCTCAATTGAACATTGGTGGACTAGAAGCACAAAAAATGGAACTGCTAAACCAAGTAGCCCAAATTAAAGAAATGCTAAATGAATTCCAAGCTGATTTAGAAAAATCTTACGGCAAAGTAAGCGTTAGCTTAGTTGACGGAACTATTTCTGAAGATGCAGATAATAAGGAAGATTAGTGTAGGAAAAGACTATAAGAATGACGCCATGCACTATTCTGTTGGACAGGAAGTGTATGGTGGTCATACTATAGTTAATATTATAGAAGAGGAAGCAAAGTACTCTATCTATATTCAGAAAGCTGATAATGTAATGCCGTGGAAAGACTTTAACAAGAACATGGCAGTATCCGTAGAATACGATCTTAATTGGTAATGCAAAGCATATTTAACTTTATCGTGGCACCAAAGCACGGTAGGTCTACATCGAAGAAAGATATAGGTGGTAAAGAGTTACTATTAAATACAGAGGTGCAAAACCACCATTATACTAGCAGACTAGGTGTTGTAACAAATACGCCTTTAGCGGTTGATTCAGAAATAAAAATTGGTGACGAAGTAATCGTTCACCATAACGTATTTAGACGCTTTCGCGACATTAGAGGTAAAGAAAAGAACTCTAAGGCATATTACAAGGAAGATACTTTCTTTGTGCAACCAGATCAGATTTACGCTTACAAAAGAAACACGGGGTGGCAAGCATTAGATGGTTACTGTTTCGTTAAACCTATAGTAGCAAAAGAAACGTTTGATATGCATAACGAGCAGCCTTTGATAGGTATTGTGAAATATGCTAGCGAAGAATTTGAAATAGGTGCGCTTGTAGGGTTTAAACCCGGTATGGAATACGAATTTAATATAGAGGGTGAACGATTGTATCGTATACCCGCCAATCAAATTACAATCGAATATGAGTATCAAGGAGACGAAAAAGAGTATAATCCTAGCTGGTCACAAAGCTGTTGATGAACTCATTAAAGTCGCGCAAGAGAAAATCATCACTAATACAGAAGATGACGTATCTACAGACCGATTAAAAAACGCTGCTGCTACTAAGAAGCTAGCGATATTCGACGCGTTTGAAATATTAAATCGCATACAGGAAGAGGAGCGCATACTGGAGAACAAACCAGCAGAAGAAAAGAAAGAAGCTTTTAAAGGTTTTGCTGAAAGACGCTCTAAGTAATGTACGAGCAAAGTCTAGTTAAAACTGTAGAGCCTATAAAGCTTACCACGATACATCGTTACAATAAGAGTAATAAGTGGAAATACGGTTATAATAAAGAGCACGACCTTATTGTGTTAAGCAAAACAGGTCAGATAGGCGAGATTATTGAAATACAAAATCTCGTTATAGCTTTACCACCAGAGCCTAAAAACCTAAAGAAAGGTTTAAACAAGTGGGCTGTTCAGGAATACCCTAAGGAGCTTAAGAATATAAAAAGTATATTTGATTGGCAAACATATCCAGATGAATTTAAGAACAAGTGGGAGGGCTATATTGATGAAGAATTCAACCGCCGTGATAACGGTTATTGGTTTTATAATAAAGGCGAGCGTACTTATATCACTGGCACTCACTACATGTACTTGCAGTGGAGTAAGATCGACGTTGGCAATCCCGACTACAGAGAAGCTAACAGACTCTTCTTTATATTTTGGGAAGCCTGCAAGATTGACACCAGATGTTATGGAATGTGCTACCTTAAGAACAGACGGAGTGGATTCTCATTTATGGCATCAGGTGAAACTGTCAACCAAGCAACTATCTCAAGTGACGCAAGATTCGGTATCTTATCAAAGTCTGGTAGTGATGCCAAAAAAATGTTTACCGACAAAGTTGTACCTATTTCCCTTAACTACCCGTTTTTCTTCAAACCCATACAGGATGGTATGGATAGACCGAAGACTGAACTGGCATATAGGGTTCCTGCTTCTAAGCTAACGCGTAAGTCAATACAATCACAAGAAGAGAGAATACAGCTCGAAGGTCTTGATACAACAATTGACTGGAAAAACACGGGTGACAACTCTTACGATGGTGAAAAGCTTAAACTGCTTGTGCATGATGAAAGTGGTAAGTGGGAGAAGCCTGATAACATATTAAACAACTGGCGCGTAACTAAAACGTGTTTACGTCTTGGTTCTCGTATTATCGGCAAGTGTTTAATGGGTAGCACATCAAACGCGTTAGATAAAGGCGGTAACAACTTTAAGAAGTTGTATTTGGATTCGGATGTAACCAAACGAAATAATAATGGTCAAACAAAATCGGGATTGTACTCGCTCTTTATACCAATGGAGTGGAACTATGAAGGATTTATTGATGAGTACGGGCAGCCGGTATTTAATACACCCAAAGAAGAGGCTATAGACCCACACGGTGATAGCATTGAAGTGGGCGTTATAGATTACTGGGAAAATGAAGTTGACGGTCTTAAACAGGATCAAGATGCTTTGAACGAATACTACCGCCAGTTTCCACGTACCACAGACCACGCTTTCCGTGATGAAAGCAAGAATAGTATTTTTAACTTAGCAAAAATCTACGAACAGGTTGATTATAACGCAGACTTGCGTAATACTAATACTGTAACACGTGGAAGTTTTCAATGGGAAAACGGGGTTAAGGATACTAAAGTAGTGTTTATGCCAAATCCATCAGGGCGCTTTAATGTGTCTTGGGTGCCTGGTTTAAACTTGCAAAACAAGTATACAGTTAAAAACGGTATCAAATACCCAGGCAACGAGCACGTCGGTGCTTTTGGGTGTGATAGCTACGATATTTCAGGAACGACTGACGGCAGGGGTTCTAAAGGTGCATTGCATGGATTAACTAAATTCACAATGGAAGATGCGCCACCTAGTACATTCTTTTTAGAATATATAGCTAGGCCTCAAACAGCAGAGATATTTTTCGAAGACGTGCTTATGGCTTGTGTCTTTTACGGAATGCCAATACTTGCCGAGAATAACAAACCAAGGTTATTATACCACTTCAAAAGAAGAGGCTACCGGGGTTATTCGATGAACCGACCTGACAGATTATGGAACAAGCTTTCCGTAACTGAGAAAGAAATAGGTGGAATACCTAACTCTAGTATGGACATGAAGCAAGCACACGCGGCTGCTATTGAAATGTATATCGAAAATCACGTAGGCGTAATAACCGAAGGTGAATACGGTACAATGTATTTTAACGATACACTAAACGATTGGTCTAAGTTCGACATGAACAACAGAACTAAATATGATGCGTCTATCAGTTCAGGGTTAGCTATTATGGCTTGCCACAAAGATCTGTACAAACCAATCGGCGACCAACAGAAAACAAAATTAAACCTAAAGATTGTTAGATTCAGTCAGGACGGTTATACTTCAAAAATAATAAAATAACAATATGGCTAACGCAGTTGTAAGTAACTTTTTCCCCAGCCAGGTAGCTAGCGACCAAGAGAAGATGTCGCCGGAGTACGGCTTGCAAGTCGGGCGAGCCATTCAAAACGAATGGTTCGATGGCAACCAGGGAAGTGTAAGATTTAGAAGTAATCAAGACAGCTTCCACAGTTTGCGTTTATATGCACGTGGTGAGCAACCCATACAAAAATATAAAGATGAATTATCTATTAACGGCGATTTATCTTACCTCAACCTTGACTGGAAGCCAGTACCTATCTTATCTAAATTTGTAGATATTGTTGTTAATGGTATTGCAGACCGGTCTTTTGATATTAAAGCATTCTCACAAGATCCATACGGTGTTGAAAAGCGTACGGCATATATGGACTCTATTATTAGAGACATGCAAACTAAAGAGCTTAACGACTACGCAGCTGAAGCATTTGGTATTAACTTATACGAAAACGACCCAGCAGCATTACCGGAATCTAAAGAAGAGCTTGAGTTACATATGCAGCTTACCTACAAGCAAGGTATTGAGATTGCTGAAGAGGTTGCTATAAATACATTACTGGATGGTAATAACTACGATCTTATTAAAAGACGCGTGTACCATGACTTAACAACTATCGGTATTGGCGCTGTCAAAAATACATTTTCTGAATCAGAGGGCGTATTAGTTGATTATGTTGACCCAGCAAACTTAGTGTATTCATATACTGAATCACCATACTTTGATGACATTTATTATGTTGGGGAAGTAAAAACTATTCCAATTAGCGAGCTTAAAAAGCAATACCCTGGGCTAACGCAAGACGATTTAGACAAGATTAAAAGCGAAGGTTCTCAAAACTTAACCGGTGGGTGGAATAGAAGCGAGATAAACGATAACCGTTACGATTCAAATACAGTTCAAGTATTGTACTTTAATTACAAGACGTACATGAACGAAGTCTATAAGATTAAAGAAACAGCTTCAGGCGCGGAGAAAGTAATACTACGCGACGATCAGTTTAACCCGCCAGCAGATGCCGAGGGATTTGCTAAAGCTTCGCGTTCGCTAGAAGTACTTTATGAAGGTGCAATTATTTTAGGTACTAGCACGCTACTTGAATGGGGCATTGCTGAGAATATGGTACGTCCAAAAAGCGATTACAATAAAGTAAAAATGAATTACAGTATTGTAGCACCTAGAATGTATAAAGGTCGTATCGAATCTATCGTAAGTCGCTGTACTGGCTTTGCTGATATGGTACAGCTTACACATTTAAAGATGCAGCAAGTATTAGCTAAGATGATGCCGGACGGTGTTTATATGGATGCTGATGGTCTTGCTGAAATTGATTTAGGTAACGGAACAAATTACAACCCGCAAGAAGCACTTAATATGTTCTTCCAGACGGGTTCTGTTATTGGTAGGTCATTTACACAAGAGGGTGATATGAATCCTGGTAAAGTGCCTATCCAGCCGTTACAGACTGGCGCAGGTGGTCAGAAGCTGCAAACATTAATTCAGACATATAACTATTACCTGCAGATGATTCGTGACGTTACGGGTCTTAACGAAGCTCGTGATGGTTCAACACCTGATTCAAGAGCATTAGTAGGTGTGCAGAAACTTGCAGCTGCAAATTCTAATACGGCTACACGCCATATATTAGATGCAGGGTTGTTCTTAACAGCTGACACGGCAGAAGGGTTATCACTTAGAATATCTGATATACTAGAGTACAGCCCTTCACGTGAAGCGTTTATACAGAAGATTGGTGGATTTAATGTAGCAACATTAGACGAACTAAAAGAACTGCACTTGTACGACTTCGGTATTATGCTTGAGTTGTCGCCAGATGACGAACAAAAAGGTATGCTTGAGAATAACATTCAAACTGCATTGTCTGCAGGATTGATTGACCTTGAGGATGCTATTGACATCCGCGAAGTTAAAAATCTTAAGCTAGCTAACCAGCTGTTGAAACTACGTCGCAAGAAGAAACTTGAGCGTGACCAACAAATGCAGCAAGAAAACATACAAGCACAAGCACAAGCAAACGCTCAGTCACAACAAGTTGCAGCACAGGCTGAGGTGCAAAAAGACCAAGCGCTGTTCCAAACTAAGGCGCAGCTTGAGCAAATGAAAGCACAAATCGACCAGCAGAAGATGCAACAAGAGGTTGAACTCAAGAAAGAACTTATGGCTTTGGAGTTTCAATACAACATGCAGCTTAAAGGCATTGAGGTTGATGGACAGAAGCAAAAAGAGTCTAATAAAGAAGACCGCAAAGACGAAAGAACTAAAATGCAAGCATCTCAGCAAAGTGAGTTGATTGATCAAAGAAAAAATGATTCACCACCTAAGAACTTCGAATCCTCTGGAAACGATATACTTGGCGGTGGGTTTGGCTTAGGTACCTTTGAACCTAGGTAATTATAGTAATAACAATTTTATAATATCTTATCATGAGTGAAGAAACTAACCCGATAGCATCCGTCGATGATGATGGAACTATCAAACTAGACTTACGACAAAATGCCGTTCAAGAGCAAAGCACAGATGAGGTTTCTGTACGCGACGAATCCGAAGTTAGCGAAGGAGTACCAGAGCAAAACGTCGAAGAGCCAGTTGCAGAACCTGCCAGAGAAGAAGAAGAGGTCCCCGTTCAGAATGAACAGCCTGTTCAAGAAGAGCAAGTAGAGCAACCATCTGTATTACAGGAGATTACAGACGAAGAAGTTGAAGAAGCTGCAGTAGAGCTTGAAGAAGTAGTTGAAGAAGCTATGGCTGAAGCAGCGGAAGCAGGCGTAGAATTACCGGAAAACATTCAAAAAGTTGTAGACTTTATGAGTGAAACAGGGGGTTCGTTAGAAGACTACGTAAAGCTTAACACTGATTACGCATCGTTAAACGAAGACCAACTGCTTCGCGAGTACTACGAAACAAAGTACAGTGCGTACGATAGGGAAGACATTGACTTTTTATTGGCCGATAAGTTTTCTTACGACGAAGAGCTCGATGACGAACGCGAGGTGCGTTTAAAGAAATTAGAGCGCAAGCAGGCATTGTCAGAAGCTAAAAATCATTTAGACGGATTAAAGTCTAGATACTACGATGAAATTAAAATGGGTTCAAAATTGAATCCTGAACAGAAAAAAGCGGTTGAGTTTTTCAATCGTTATAATAAAGAGAGTGAAGAAGCAGCAAAAGTTGCTGAACGACAAACCAGTAGGTTTAAACAAGAAAGCGCGAAAGTGTTCAACGAAAAGTTCGAAGGTTTCGATTATTCAGTTGGAGACAAGAAGTACCGCTTCAAAGTTAATAATACAGGTGAGGTTAAAGATACTCAAGGCGACATTAACAACTTTATCAAGAAGTTCTTGAATGAAAAAGGGGAAATGAAAGATGCCAAGGGTTATCATAAATCGCTGTTCACAGCTATGAACGCTGATCAGGTTGCACAACACTTTTACGAGCAAGGCAAAGCCGATGCAGTAAAGGATAGTATGGCCCGCACCAAGAACGTGAATATGAATCCGAGAGGGGTTCATGAGGAAGTCACGACCTCTAACGGGTGGAAAATACGCGCGGTTGACAGTGGTGAAAGCTCTTCTAAACTCAAGGTTAAGTTTAAGAAATAATAATCCATTTAAAATAAATAAAAATGGCTTTAGCAAACACTGGTGCTGCACTACAGCACTTAACTCCACGTCCTGTTAAAGGATTGTTTGGAGACAATTACTTGTCCGTGACTGAAATGGACTTTACACAACAGTTCCTACCAGAGGTATATGAAAAAGAAGTTGAGCGTTACGGAAAGCGTACAGTCGGCGGATTCTTACGTATGGTTGGTGCTGAAATGCCAATGGCTTCTGACCGTATCGTATGGTCTGAGCAGGGTCGCTTGCACATTGCATACGACAACGTTAGTTCAAATGGTGGTGGTACTACCATCACACTTACAGGTTTACCAACGGGTACTGATCCTTCATCTCTAATCGGTGTAGGTCAAACTTTGGTTATCTCTAACGGTACTGTTACTGCAAAAGCTCGTGTTGATAGCATGGGTGCTTATGCAAGTGGTGCAAATAGCACTTCTACGCAGGTTGTTAACATTAAAGTATACGGTGAAGCAGGATCTGCTCTTCCAGCTGCTTTACGTGGTGCTACAACATCTTTGAATATCTTTGTATTCGGTTCTGAGTACGCAAAAGGATCAGCTGATGTAGGTAACTCTTTCGACGCTTCTTTCACAACTTTCGAAAACAAGCCTATCATCTTACGTGATAAGTACAATGTTAACGGTTCTGACGTTGCTCAGATCGGTTGGGTTGAAGTTACGACTGAAGCTGGAACTGGCGGTTACTTATGGTACTTGAAGTCTGAGCACGAGTCTCGTCTACGTTTCGAGGATTACTTGGAAATGAGTATGGTTGAAACTGAAAAAGCAGTTGGAGCAATCGCTACAGGTGTTACAGGTTCTGAAGGTATGTTCGAAGCTATTGAGTCTCGCGGTTTAGTTTACAACGCTACTGACTTCGGTGGTGCTAACGGACTAGGTCAATTCGACGAAATCTTGGCTGAGCTTGATAAGCAAGGCGCTATTGAAGAGAACATGATGTTCTTGGATCGTGCAACTTCTTTGGGTATCGACAACATGCTTGCTGCTCAAAATTCTTACGGAGCTGGTGGTACTTCTTACGGAGTATTTGACAATTCTGAAGATATGGCGTTGAACTTAGGTTTCTCTGGATTCCGTCGCGGTTCTTACGACTTCTACAAGACTGACTGGAAATACTTGAACGATTCAACTACTCGCGGATCTATCGGCGATATTGAAGGTGTTATGGTTCCTGCTGGTACTTCTACTGTATATGATGAGCAATTAGGTACGAACATTTCTCGTCCGTTCTTGCACATCCGTTACCGTGCTAACGAAGCAGAAGATCGTCGCATGAAATCTTGGATCACTGGTTCAGTTGGTGGTAACTTCACTAGCGCAGTTGATGAAATGAATGTACATTTCTTATCTGAGCGTGCACTTTGTGTACAAGCAGCTAACAACTTCGTATTGTTGAAGTAAGTTTATAATATTGTCCTCGGCTTCGGCCGGGGGCATTATTCTTTTATCTATTTAATTATATCATATTATGGCAACAGCTAAAAAACCCGCGGCTAAGAAAGCTCCGGTTAAAAAAGAAACTACAGTAGAGACACCAGAAGTGTCGTTTGAAACGGCAACAGAAATGCCTCCACTGCCAAAGAAACCTTCTTGGGAATACAAAGATCGCTTATACGAGTTAACAGGTCGGAGAAAACCTTTAGTGTTTACACTACCTGCAGTACACTCTGCTAAAAAACCTTTACTTTGGTTTGACGAAGAAAAAGGCTACCAGCGCGAAATTAGATACGCTACTAACCAGCGTTCTTGCTTTGTAGATGAACAAGAAGGTCCCGCAACCCTAGGGCGCATCGTATTTAGAAACGGTGTATTGAATGTACCAAAAGAAGATGTAGTGCTACAGCAGCTACTTTCAATGTACCATCCTTTTATGGCAAAAGGTGTTATTGAAGAATACAAAGCTGAAGCAATCGCAGAAAACGAAGTGGGCTGGATTGAATTAGAACTTGACGCTATGAATGCTGCTAAAGCAATGGACGTTGATGAAGCTGAAGCAATCTTGCGCGTAGAATTCGGTTCTAAGGTATCTGAGATGAGTTCTAAGGAGCTTAAACGCGATCTCCTTGTGTTTGCTCGCCGCAACCCTCAATTGTTCATAGAACTAGCTAATGACGAAAACGTACACTTGCGTAACATCGGTATTAAAGCGGTTGAACAGGGACTGATTGCATTATCACAAGACCAAAGAACATTCAGTTACGCCAACACAGGGCGTAAACTAATGACGGTGCCATTTGACGAGCACCCATATTCAGCACTTGCATCTTACTTCAAAACAGATGAAGGAATGGAAGTACTGAACACTATAGAAAAACGATTATAAAATAACAGTGGGGGTTACTAAGGTAGCCTCCACTTTAATCAAATAACAATATGAGCGTAAGCGTAGACACTGTTTATCAACGAGTATTAAGCATACTCAATAAAGAGCAACGAGGGTATGTTACGCCTCAGGAATTTAACCTGTTTGCCAATCAAGCGCAGATGGATCTATTCGAGCAATACTTCTATGACATTAACCAGTTTGGTAGAATGCACGGAAACGACACGGAGTTCTCCGACATGCTCAACATTCTCAACGAAAAAATAAACCTATTCGAAGTTACTAGCGCAATGACATACGCTGGTAATTATTGGAGTACGCCTAGCAATCTGTATCGCATAGGTACACTTATATATAACAGCGCAGAGGTAGAACGTATCAATAAAAATGAATTTTTATACATTAACGCGTCGCCTTTAACAAAGCCTACTGAGACTAGGCCTGTATTCGTAGCAAACTCCAGCGGGTATATAGTATATGGTAGCCTCATTGTAAGGTCTTCAAATTCTACATTAAACGGTGCAGTCAGCTCTAGCGCTACAATTAATATATCCGCAGCTAATCCAAGTATATCTATAGGTAATATAGTAACCGGCACAGGCATTTCAGGTGCGGTAACGGTAGTTGCTATAGCGGCTAATGGTACTACTATAACATTATCAGGCGCTCAAAGCATATCAAACTCCACTGTATTAACGTTTACTACACCAGCCCCCACTCAGCTTATAACTGCAGGAGTAGCGTGTAACTATATTAAAAGACCCGCAACTGCACAGTGGGCTGGTACTTTAGTCGGTGGCTCTAGCTTGCAAAGCTCAGCGGACTCGGTGGACTTTGAGTTGCATGATTCAGAGGAAACAGAACTAGTTATGAAAATACTAGAACTAGCGGGTATATCAACGCGAGAATTACAAGTGTATCAAATAGCTGCACAAGAAGAAGCTAAAAACACTCAACAAGAAAAATCTTAATAAATGGGGCTAATAAATCAAACTAGCGAACTTTACTACGAAGGAGCAGACGGTAACTGGAACAGCGGTGATGAAAATTACGGCGACTACCAGTTTGTTAGCCTTAAAGACATGGTAAACAATTTTATGATAGCCTATGTTGGCGAAGATAAGATTATAAGCAAAATAAAGCGCACAGACGTTGCGTTTCACGCACAGCGCGCTATTCAAGAATTTAGCTTTGATACCTTGCCGTCACAAAAAGCTTTAGAGACAGAAATACCGCCAGCGCTGTATATGATACTGCCGCAAGACTATGTAAACTATGTCAAAGTATCTTGGGCAGATTCAAACGGTATAGAAAGAATTATCTATCCAACACGCAATACTAGTAATCCCACGGCTGTTAACCAAGACAGCAACTACGAATACCAGTTTGATAATAATGGTAAAATGACTTTAGCGAATGAATCTGTAACATTGGCTAGGTTTAACGCTTCTTACTATTCTTCTAACACAGCATCTAATAACCAAAGTACTCTTACGGAAAGTGAGTTGTTCAATCTTTACAGATACGGTAGACGCTATGGGTTGTCACCGGAAGAAGCGCAAGGTAATGGTGTTTTCTACATTGATCAGCTAAAAGGCGTTATGCACTTTAGCTCTAACTTAGTTAACCAAATTGTAACACTAAAATACATTAGTGACGGATTAGGTACTGACGAAGAGATGCGTGTGCATAAGTTTGCTGAGGAAGCTGTATATAAGTACATTGCTCATGCCGTGCTAGGTGCCAGGGCAAACACTCCAGAATATCAGATCGCTAGATTTAAGAAAGAAATGGTTGCGGCTAAGCGCAATGCTAAGCTACGCATGTCTAATCTTAAGATATCGGAACTAGCACAAGTAATGAGAAACCAATCCAAGTGGATTAAACACTAACATATGCCTAAGTTAAAACAAACCTTTATTCGCGGTAAAATGAACAAGGACCTCGATGAGCGTCTTGTACCTAAAGGCGAATATCGTGATGGTCAAAATATCCAGGTAAGCACATCTGAGGGCAACGACGTTGGCGCTATTGAAAATGTATTAGGCAATACTAAACAAAACAACAAACCAGGTGGTGGTACCTGGCAAACTACAGGC
>Ga0209336_10001021_pt1 | contig 13716 bp, 18 predicted proteins | sample LinPmetageLP32_FD_184042 | JGI IMG/M metagenome (GOLD analysis project Ga0209336, IMG submission 184042) | Marine viral communities from the Pacific Ocean - LP-32 (SPAdes) (version 2) | ecosystem: Environmental > Aquatic > Marine > Oceanic | place: Pacific Ocean | collected 2009-08-23 | reverse complement strand
CTAACACTAATTTTACTGACAAAGCAAGTTTATCGATGATATATTTCGTCTTTATGTCGGGCCAACAATTTGGTAATTTCGCCGTCAGAAGCCCTTGCAACGCACCATTTGTAGATGAATTCAATTAGGAAAGGGTTGCGGCTAAAGTATTCGTTGCCTTTTTGTCGAAAAGCACCATATACATGGTGTAATTTAGATTCATTAATACATTTTGTTTGCTCTCGCATACCTAATAAGTGAACACCTTCTTGTGAACCAACCAGATCTCGCATACGAACCCAAATATCATTACTTTTGCCAATTTTTACCATATTATCGGATTGCAAAAAATAAACGACACTAGGAAAGCGGTGGACCTCAAACAGCTCATCGTATTCAAGACCTTCTTCAATGCATTTTTTCTGTATTTCCTGGGCCTTGAGCCGTGCTTCGTCAACCGTCATGCTTGGAAAATAACCAAAGACTTTTGATTTATGCACCGTGCCCGATCGATAATCATAAGCGAACGAATGATTACCTTTTTTTGAGTAATTGACCAAAAGACAATGCACTACAGAATCTCGCAAATAAAATGATCGTTTACCTTGCAGGGCCACTTGCCAATTGACTAGAAAAATATCGTTTAAATTAACCGTTTTATCTTTTGAAGAGGTTCGTCCCATAACTGATTTTCTCATGTAAGAGGGTGTCTTATAACTATATTTTTTTTTCATCACCTGAAATTTAGCAAATTCATAGGCATAGAGCAACTATTTTATAGGCGTGATAAATATCGTTGATAAGTAATTGGTATTAGTTGTTAATACTTCTATGCGTAAGGTTTTTATTTTTGCTCTTAATTGTCGTTTAGCTCGAATGCCTTCAACTCGTTTTATTTTTTCCCATAACGTTTGATACTCAACCCACTTAATTTGTCGTGCATTAAATTTTATTAGTCCTTGTTTAATCATTTTTATATAGGTTTCATGAATCATATCAGGATCAAGATCCGCATGGTAACAAGCATGACAAAAATCTTTTTGTTGACTTGTAATCCAATTGTGAGCTTTTACTTTAGCAAGACTTTTTTTACGATCGGAATTAATAATTAAAGTATCTTCTAAGGCGTGACTAATAACTCTTCTCCAAAGTTTAGTTTCTGGCGTAAAAGAATTAGTGTTGATGGCATCAACATGCATTGCAATAACATTTTGTAAATTTAAATTGTCATCCATAACAATGTCGGGTGTTAAGCGGTAGGCTGTACTAGGGGACCTCCGCCTAACATATATAATCAATGTCCGTACATTGCAACCATATACGATAGTGCAGTTTCATACAAGGTTAAAAAACTACTTTCATAGTCTTGGTCTTTGTAAAAAACATAATCTTTATACAGAGAATCAATAAAATAACAGCGTTCTAAACCTGTTAAAGTTTCAGGATCGACAAGACCTTCCACAAAATATTCTTTATCAAATATTTCGGACCAATCTATTTTTTCATCTGTTTGTGGTTTGCTCATAAGACAAGGATGACACACCTAAAAAGATGTGTCATCTGGTTTATATTACAGGGTGTCTTGACAAATTAATATTCGCTTTCATCATCACCATCAGGCATGTTCTCAAAATCTATTTCAGCGTTGATTGCTGCTTCTTCATCACTGAAACCAAGCTCTTTGTATTTGTTGTATAAATCTTCTTTAACTATTTCGTTTCCGAAGTGCGACATTGTTCCTCCTGTAGTTTTTTTTTATCGTAAAGTTCTTCCATAATTAGGTCAGCTAACTCTTGTTCATCCATTTCTAAATAAGTTTGATTCAGCTTTTCTTCTTCATACTCACTAGTTTTAGACATCTTCTAACCTCCCTACAATAGCTTTTGTTTCCGTGATCAATTCTTCTATAGTTACACCTTGTCGTCTGGCTATTGTTATAGAAACATGTTCATGATGACTTTTACTTTTTGTCATCGATTCTTTGGCAAAAGCATGATACCACTCAAGCATTGCTTCTAAATTACTAAAATATTTTAAAAACAACGGGTTATTTTGAACGGCTTTTCCAAACTCTTTACCTATGTCTATGTCTTTCATTGTTGCCTCCTAATTAATTTTATTTTTCTCTGTCGGTTTAATGTTGGCTGTGCGAGGCACAGGTTTGGCTACACCTTCTTTATTGATAAAATTTTGATCCTGATAAAGAGCATACAAAGTTGTTTCTGTGCTTTCTTCTGCTCTATTTTCAGCTTCATCACACATATGCTTTAAAAAGTTAGCTTTTTCTTGAATGCGTTCATCATAATCAGAACCGTGTTTAATAATTAATTTTAACTGAAATTTAAAAGATTCATAAAAATGTATAATATGCATCAATTTAATGGTCTGCTCATTTTTTTCCTCTATTGTTTTCATGATATCTTTTACCATTTCTGGTACACCTGTACTTTTTTTATCTGTCATATTTTTCCCCTATTAAAAAAATTCAATTTCTAGTTTCTTTATACAGCCGTCCTTTTTAGTTGCATAAACTTTATATTCTCCGTCACCGTACCCTGTTGACGAAACCACAGCAGATCCTTTGCCTAACATGCCACCTTTTTTCTTGCTTAACGTCTTTTTACAGGCCCCTTGCAACGAATAATCCGCTAAATGTGGGTATTTTTTAAGTTGCTCAGGATTTTTATCCTGTATTTCCCACCAACCTTCAATATAACAAGGATCGGTAATCATCACTTGGCCTGAATCTACGCCAAAATAACCTAATAACTCTCTTTTTTCATTTTTCATTGTAACCTCCGTTTGTTAGTAAACATTTTTATCATACATCAAATTAGCTGACATGCAAAAACATTTTTCATTAAATTAGCTGAATTGTATAAGTTTTGTATAAGTATATTAAGCAAATTAGTTGTTGCAATAGGAAATAAGCCTTGACAGTCAGCAAATATTATGTTACAATGGGTTTATAAAGTAAAAGAACCAAGATCAATGCTTGCTTCGATATAAAACAATTTAGACCGCAAGACTGAAGGCAGAAAAAAGACATTCAAATATATGTCGGTCTGTTGGGCAGTCAACAATTATAATTAATATGAGGATATACCAATGAAAGACGATTATAAAATAGAAGACGTTAAACGTGCAATAGCTGCAGCTTATTTTAGTAATGCAGGCGGTTACGTTTACAACTCAAGTGACATTACTGAAGAATACGATTTAGTGAAACTTGCAGTTAAAGCTGCAAGACATTTTAAATCAGAATTTAGCAGTTATATGCCAAAAACAAAAAACGGCCGTTATAAAAAAACAGAGCTTGCAATCTGTATTTATGACACAACCGCTTTTGATCGTGATAAAGAATTCGATTTTTATTATGGTGGTGGCATTAGTCAAGGTGGTAAGGAAGGAAATGGAGTCTATAAAAAAGATGCATTATGGGCACCACAAATCAAACTTACTTATGTAGTTGTATAGGTAATTTCTTTTAACGGGGTCTAAGCAATTGTTAGGCCCCACTTTTATGGAGTAATATTATGAATGTTAAAAATTCAGTAGATTATGATGGTAAATCTGACGGTTTGTTTGTTGAAACTTTTGTAAATGGCTATAAACATAGTTCATTTTTTAGAGGTTATGACATCAACAATGAAAAAGATGTCATAGAATGTATTCAATATTTTGAATCACATTTTTACAATCACAGACAATATGAGCATTATGTCAATCTACCATTTGGCGAAGATCTACCAACTGTAGGATAATATTAAGGCGGCCTTCGGGCTGCCTTTTTTTATGTCCCGCACATTCCTTCACAAGTATCACCAAAATCAAGACCTAACTGTTTAGCTTCGTCTTCTTTAAAGTCTATTTCGTCAATTGGTTTGCAGCTGTAATGTAGATACATTTGGTTATCAATGTATTTGCTTTTTTTTGAATCTAAATTTCTAATCATTTTGTCGATCTTTACAACTTCTTGCCATTCTTTTTCATTCTTTTTTAAGCTTCTCCATTCTTTATTTGAATGATAAGGACAAAAAGTGCAGGCACTTCTTGGAGGTTTTGGATACTTATTTTTCTCCATCCAATCTAAACAATCTTCTCGAGACATATTTTTTTCTATTAAAGGATAAACGTTAAGAGCATACTTCAAAATGTTTTCTCTCATACGTTGCATTTCATCAGTAGAAATACCAATCAACATTTCAACTTTCCATTTATTTTTATCAACGTGTTGGTATCTTTTATAACCCATCAACTCTCTAGTTTTGTTTGTGACAGGTCTAACTTTATAATCCCTAGTACACTGTCTCATTAGCACACCTTTTTTACCGGTCTTTTTGTTAGCTGTGTAAAACGGAATTGTATAAGAATCCTGCTTACCATCAACCGCACTTAAAAGATCTTGTTTTAAGTTTCTCCACTGCACGACATGCACGGGATAAGATAATTGTTCCTTGAGCCATGTTAAATGGTCATAAACAGCTTGAGGCTCTGCACCAGTGTCGGCAAAAATAGCTGCGTCCACCATGGGTAATTCACCTTTTTCAACCATTAAAGCTAAGGTGGTACTTTGTACTCCTGCCCCTAATGATAAAACCTTTAGGGTCTGCATGATTTAAATAGCTTCACCAAAGTTTTCACCCATCGCTACGTCTACTACACTGGGTACTTTAAGTTCAATACAATTTTCCATAGTTTCTTTTATCTCCTTTGCCTGTTTATTGTTTTCAATATTAAAACAAAGTTCATCATGAACTTGTAATAAAGGTCTATGACCTAACTCAATACAACTTAGTATAGCTTGTTTAGTTTGATCTGCAGCACTACCTTGAATCAAACGATTGAGTGCTTTATAAGTGTAGGCCCTTTTTATGTTCGCTTGACCGTATTTTGCTGATGCATTTTCAAATCTTTCCGCAGTATGAATACCAAAATCCCTTGGCTCCCACATATCAAATCTACATTTACGGCCCAATTTCGTACGAATAACGCCCTCATTATCTGCTTTTTTCATACATAAGTTTGATAACTCTTTTACAAAAGGCACTTTACGATTGTATAAACCAATAAGATCCCCTGCTTCATTTGCCGATACCCCTAACTGCACTGCTAATTTGTTTTTACCCATACCATACATAAGCCCTAAACCTATCGTTTTGGCCTGTTTTCGACCAATACCCACTAAATCAGCTATAGTCTGGTGAAAGTCTGCATCTCCATCCTGATAAGCCTTAACAAGCTCCTGAGAGCCTGCAAAACCATCTCCTACACTAGCAGCATAATGTACAACTAAACGTGGTTCTTGTTGCGAGTAATCAAAACTACCCCACTGGCAACCTTCTTCAGGTAAAAATAAACCTCTAATCAAAGGCCCAAACTCTTTTGATCTAGCAGGCAACTGCTGCAGGTTCGGATTCGACATAGCCAAACGACCTGTTGTTGTACCGCCTTGTTCATTTTTAAGCTGTCTGATCTCACCATGAATACGGCCTTTATGTTCAAACTTTAAAATGGAATTGATAAAAGTGTTTTGAAATTTATTAAGCTCACGAGCTTGCACAATAAATTTACTAATCTCATGTGGCGATTCATTCAACCATTGTTGAGTAAAACTTGGTTCATTTGATTTAGCTGTCTTAGGGTAATCTATACCTAATTTATCAAAAGCATGACCAATTTGTCTTGCGGCCCATATATCTACATCAACACCACATAATTTTTTAATATGTTGTAAAGTAGTTTTTTCACGCTTACTAAACTCTTTTTTTAATTGATGAGCTTTTTCAACGTCTACTCTGATGCCTTGCATACGCATATCAATAAAAGAAGGCAGTAGTTTACTTTCTAATTCCCAAATTGTTCCTAAGCTTTGGTTCTGTATTTCTACTTTAAAACGCTGCCACAACATTAACGTGAGCCGTGCATCTTGTTCCGCATAAAAACCTACATGTTCTGCGGGTAACTTCCACATCTCACCTTTCGGATCTACCCCATGTTGCAGTGCCGCTTCTCTTAAATCAGTCTCTGCTTTTAGTTCACCTAGATAATCTTTTGATAAACTATTTAATGCATAGCTGTATCGATTCTCATCAATTAAAGCTCCTGCGATCATCGTATCTACAATTGTTCCGTGAACCGTGATCCCTGACGCTTGAAGCCAGCCAACATCATACTGAGCATTGTGAAATATTTTAGTTCCAGGCAAAGCACATACATCTTTCATGTACTGCCATACTTGTTCCTTGATTAAGTTACCGCCACCCAAATGACCAAAAGGAAAGTATCCTTGCCACCCTGCAACCGCAACAGCAAATCCTACAATTTCACCAGACTGAGTAGCCCAACCTGCCCCCATGCCTTGATTAATACCATCATCACGAGTTTCTAAATCAATAGCAATTTCATCGTAGCCAGTTAAATCTTTGTACTCACTTGGAGCCGACCATATACTTTTCTTAAAATTAAAATTCAGCTGTATTCCTTCACTGTTCATGGTTACTCTCCTGTAAATAAATAAAATAATCTTCACCCATTGGGTAGTTATATCTATAATCTGTTGATAGTAAATGTAAGGTGTCTTTTGCTCTAGTTGCTCCTGTGTAATAAACACGTTTTTCGTCAGACTGTTCTTCTAAATTTTTGTTTGAAAAAGAAGAGGGCCAATTTGTTTTTGAATATAGTAACACATTGTTTGCTTCCCCACCTTTAACTGAATGTATAGTGTCAATAATTATCTCAGGATCCTCGTCTAAAACTTTTTGTCCATAACGTTTTAATAAACGTGTAAAATAATTTACTTGTTCTGGTTTAAAATTACGTTGTAGTACTTTCCACCAGACTAATTTATTTGCATCTTTTGGTAAATCTAAACCACAAAACTCTATTAAGTAGTTAAAATCATATACATCAGCTGTTGGCATTCTTAACCAAAATTTAGAAGTACGAAAGTCAGCATCTTTTAGATCACGCATATACTGGTACATATTTTCTACAGACTCTTTATCTACGGTCTTATCATTTGACAAGCGAGTCCATGTCTTAATGGCAAGCCATTGTTTTTTATCAAAAGACTTAGCCCCTGCATTATTAGAAAAATACAAACCTGATTCTTTTGCACGCATTCGTAGTTCGTTTACAGTGCTATTGACTCTGCCCAAAACATACCAAGTTCCAGGCAGCTTGCCTATTGGAATCTCATTAAAACTTAAATATCTTTTTACACTGCCATCTTTGTCTTGATAGTCATAATCTTTTTCAACGCTGTCTGTGATACCACGGCGTATGACTTGTGAGAAGTGATGAATAGCTTCACCAAACCTCCTGGTCTTTCTTAAAATAACCTTACGGCCCGGAAAGTAAGTAGTAAAATAATTTGGATCTGCCCCATTCCAACGATAGATACCTTGATCATCATCTCCTGCTAAATAAATTCTTTTAACATTATCAGCTATTTTGTATAAGACTGACCATTGCAATGGCGTAAAGTCTTGTGCTTCATCCAGTATTAAAACTTCTAAAGGAGGAAAGTCTACTTCTTGAATTGCTCGTAAGATCATGTCAGTAAAATCAATGAATGATTCTTTTTTGTAGTGCTCGTATGTCGCAATCTTTCTAAGAAAAATATCCATGTTGTCTTTTTTATAAGATTCTTTTTTGTATGTGAGCCGTGGATCTTCCATAACGTTGCGTGCTTTATCGTACACACCTAACGACCAGTCTTTATAAAAAAAATTATCATCAGCTAATCTTGTGTCGGAGGTTTTAATTATCTTAGCTTCCATAGCATAGTCCAACATACAATCTTTAGGGTCAAATACTTCTTCTTTAAAATAACGGCGGCAGTACTTATGTAGTGTTTTAAAACGAGCAAAATCATCTACCGTAAATTGCGGAAAAGCGGCCAAGGCTCTGTCACGAGCTGTGTTAACTGCTTTATTAGTAAAAGATATAAAGGCAATGTTACTTGGGTGTACACCTTTTTTTAAATACCCTTTGAGCACACGTTCGATTAAAGTGTGGGTTTTACCTGTTCCAGGCGGACCAAATATCTTAACGGTCTTGTGGTGCAGGGTCCTCTGTTTTTCCAACCCTGAATTTTTCATGGTATTCGTCATCTATTTCGCTAATAATTTTTTTATTTGCTGCTTTGCTTTTTATTGCATGATGGTTAACAAACTCAGGCATTTCAACCCACCATATATTTTTTTCACCTTCGTGATAATCTTTACGCTTACATTCTAACAGACGTAAGGCATCAGCGGGAGTATTAAAAATGCCATTTGCCTTCTTTTTCAAGAAGTTAGACAAGGTTATTTTCTTAAAATAACAAATATTTGTTTTAGAATCTAAGACGACATATCCATCTTTTAATTTATTAAACTTATCTTGTTCTATATGTGATTCAAAGAAATCTTTTAATACTCGATAACGTTCTTCCTCCACTGTATCTTCATACAAATGATCTTTGTTTTCTTGTGATTTTTCTACTACACCTTTCATCAACAACTCAAAAGGTGAAGGCCCTTTTCTAGGTTTAGGTAATGTCATCCAAAACAATTTGTATTGTAGTAACTTTACTCTAAATGACTTTTCATCTTTCATATCACTTGGAGTAATCATGACGTGTTTACCTTCGTAATCAAATTCATAAAAAATAGTTTTAGTATCCATGATGTAAGTAATGTTATCGAACTTATCTATTACTTCTGGAATCGTATCTCCTATACCTAGTCTTCTAGTCTTACAGAGTTCTCTATTGCAAATTGGTTGGAACTCTGGATGCTTAGGTGGACATTGAAACTCATAGCCTTGTTTGTGGACGGACTTACATAAATTTATAACTTCGTTTTGTCCCAAAGGTTTTGTAAATACACTACTGTTACGCTCGTATGCTTTCTCTTCTAATTGTTGAATTGATAGCCCTTGGTTCTTTTTCATTTCAAGAACCATAATATTAAACAAATAATTGTTTCTATTATTGCCAGACCAACCTTCTTGTACTAGTTTTTGGACACAAGGAGGGTAGTGATTCCACTCACTCTCTGCATCATAGTCGGCGACTTTAAAAGAATAAAAATCTTCCGGTTTTATTTTCTTGCTGTTAGCAAATTCAATGAAACGACCTACCATAATAGGTGTATTACGATCATCAAAACCGTATTCCATCGTAGCATTACAATTAAAATAAGGCATATTAACAGCCTTGTTCATAGGAAAAACTTCATCAGATAAAAAATATTGTTCGTTTATCTGATTAAGCTTTTTTTTTATTTTGTCTACTTTGGCAAGTTCCGTAAAAAAAACAAATATATGTAAGCCTCCTGATTTAGACTTAACAGGTACAAAAGGTAGTTTGTATTTATTTATTATTTCAACGTATTTTTTTTCAGAATAATCTTTATAGCTGTTAGGATCAACATCAATACAACCCCACATACATTCATCACCAGTTTCTGGTTTTACGCCAATGCGTATTTTACCTTCAAGATGTTGTTGCCATAAATCAGCGGTTAAAGGCTCTTTAACCATGACATAGTTAGCACCTTTTTTGCCCCTTTCATCGTCCTCGCCAGTTAGCGAGGACTTGAGATAACAGGTGTTATCGCCTTGAAAAAGTAAAAATAAGTCTTGATGCATGACTAGAAGGGTACTTTACCATCTTCAAAATCAGCATCTGCTTTTTTAACTTCAACAACAGACTCTACTACAGAGGGTTTCTCTGATGCACTAGCCGACATATTATCAAAGTTTTTAGCATCTTGGCAAAACTTATGAGCCGCTTGCAATATGTTTGCATCACCAGGTTGATCTAACATACGGTCAAAGTTTATAACCCAACCGGCCCACCCTTGCGGAGCCATATCATTTTTTTCTTTAACAGTGGTAAGTCGATACACTCCTGCCCATGAAGCCGGTGTAAAAAAACCACCATTTTTACTTTTCATTTTTTTAGAAGTTATCATTGTATTCCAAAGTTTTGACTTTTTACGTTGGGTAGATGTCATTACAATCATACCTGTTTCCATAGGTTGATAATCTTCATCTAACAGTAAAACATAATGATTAGGTGTTTCTAATATATAATTACCGTTTGGTAAATAATCTTTGTAGTCCTTTTCTATTGCGGGTTTTCTAGAAGTTTGTGACATAATACTTCTATCAGTGTGAATAGCCTCTGGTGCACTACTTCCTGAACCCAAAGGTGACCATTCATTCCAAGTCATAACGTAATGGCAAGGCACAGCAAGCACACCTTTTTTACCATTCCAAAACGATTTGGTAGCATTGTTAAAAATATCAAGAACTTTACACCCTTCAATATATTTAGGATCATCTTCATTAATTTCGGGTGTACCGCCAGATGCACATTTAATCATTGGCAGTTTAATATCTTGAATACCTACATTTTCAATGCCTTGACCTGCAAAATCTTCAAGACTACCTAAATCTCCTACCATTATTTCTGTTGCTTGTTTCTTTACTACTTCTTTTTTTGTTGACATTTTCTTTCTCCTATTTTCGTTTGATTGTGGTTTTGTTCCCTATAAAAACACCCAGTAGATCCATAGGCACATCATAGCCTTTTTCGATTTGTTCACGAACAGTGGCTTTAAGTGTCATAGGTTCTACTTTCATTTTTTGAGAAACATTGTGACCCTTAGATTTAAGCTCAACAACAAGTTTATTTGCATCTTCATCTTGTGTTTTGCCAAATTGTAAGATCACATTATTTTTAATAATATCTCCTAGCTTGTTGTCACGCAGCCAATTAAAGGCCTCCTCTTCTTTAGCTTTAGAAATATTAGCAGCGTAGAAAGTATTAACAGAGATAGCTGTGCCATCGTCAAGTTTCATTTCACTAATGCCTGCTTCTTGCATCAAGTTTGGGATAGATTGTTCAGAAAGACCACGTTCTGTTTCTTTTAACGTTTTAAGCTTCTCTTCCGTAATTGCTCGTTCTTTCTGAGTCTCTATTAACTTGTTGCATTCTGTGGCAATGTCTTTTGCCGCATTTGTATCTACAATTACTGTAGACAGTGCTTCAAGATCCATAGGACCCTCCTATTTATTTATAGAATCTACACCATATTATTATTGTCTTGCAATGTCAACAGTAGGATTGTAAAATACCTACAATATGTACGAATACAAGACACAACCGTTTAAACATCAACGAGAAGCCTTAACGCAAGGGGCTGAACGAGAAGGTTTTGCTTTTCTGATGGAGATGGGTACGGGCAAAACTAAAGTAAGTATTGATAATGCTGCTTATTTATATCAAAAAAATAAAGTCAATTTGTGTGTAGTCATTGCTCCAAATTCAGTCTATCAAAACTGGGAAGAAGAAATAAATGCACACTCACCAAGTTTAACTAAAGTTTTTAAATACAAAATAGATAAAGAATTTAAATTTGAAGAAGGCAAGCTTAATTATATCTTAATGAATGTTGAAGCTTTTAGTCACAAATCTGGTGTAGTCTTTCTTGAAAAAATATTAAAGCATTTTGGACTACATACAATAATGATTATAGATGAGTCAACAACTATAAAAAATCGCACAGCTAAAAGAACAAAGTCATTGTTTAAATTAGGAAAAATGACTAAGTATCGAAGAATATTAACAGGCTCTCCAGTAACCAAGTCACCTTTAGACTTGTTTGCACAGTTTGAATTTCTTAAAAGTGGGATGTTAGGGACTGATAATTTTTATGTGTTTAGAGCAAAGTATTGTGTTATGCATGATATTCCTTCTCCTTCTGGCAAGCGTATTAGTATACCAAACTACTACATAAATTTAGATGAATTAGAAGGCCTTATAAAAGAAAATTCCTTTAGAGTACTTAAAAAAGATTGTTTAGATTTAAAACCTAAAGTCTACACAAAGCGTTCTGTAGTAATGAAAAAAGAACAAGCCGAGGTTTATGCTCAATTAGTAGAGTTTGCAAGAGCCGTGATTCACAATGATGATGTTAGCTTTAACAACAAACTTACTGAACTTTTAAAACTGCATGAACTGACTGATGGGTTTTATACTTCGGACGATGGGCAAAAGAAAGATCTTCCTTCAGCTAAACTAGAAGAACTTTTAAATATATTAGAAGAGACAGATGGCAAAATAATAATCTGGGCAAACTACGTTAGATCAATTGAGAAAATAATATTAACACTTCAGAAAAAATTTGGCACAAATAGTGTGGTGTCTATTTATGGAAAAATACCTACTAAAGATAGGCCGGCAATTATTGATCGTTTTCAAAACGACAATGCGGTAAAGTTTTTTGTAGGTAATCCACAGACTGCCGGTTATGGATTAAACCTTACTAGTGCTAATACAGTTATTTATTATAGTAATTCTTTTAACTTAGAAGAAAGACAACAATCAGAAGATCGTGCTCATCGAGCCGGACAAAAAGGTAGCGTTTTATATATTGATTTAATTGTTAAAGGAACGATTGATGAACTAATTCTTAAATCTTTAAAAAATAAAATACAAATCTCTGCAAAAACTCTTGGAGAGGAAATTGACGACTATTTGTAAAAAAAACTAGCCTCTAATAGGCTCATATAGCTCTTTTAACAGACCACCTGATGCAATGATAAGTCAAATATAACAAAGTTTTTATATGACTTTATTTGGACCTCTTATAGTAGTCTTCTACTCTAGCAAACCATTTTTCTTCATATTTTGCTAACAATTGCTCACTCATCATAAATTTTTGAAAAAGAAGATCTTTGGTGCAAATTAAAATTATACCTTGAGTTATTTCGCCGTATTGTTTTTTGTGAGCCAAACTATATGCCGCAATTTGATAATAATAATCTTCAATCCATTCTTCTCGTTTTGGTTTATTGGATTGTTTAAAATCTGCAATGGTAGGTTTACCATCGTACACGCAAACTAAATCAGTAGAGCCTGCCCACTGATCCTCGTAAGCAAGACTTACTTCGGTGCCATAAACTTCAGATAGCTTTTCTAAATTATCTACAATAGTGTGAGCCATCATTCTAGGCTGTACCCCATTATCACCTAAATTCAAATAACCCTGCCCATTCATGTAGTGCTCTAAAACATAATGCATTTCTGTACCACGAGTTGCAGCTTGATTCGTGATCCGTGCAGCTTCTTCATGGCCTATTCGATTACGCCAATTTTCTAAAGTTCTTTTTTTCTCGGGAGACTGTGTTGCTGATAGTATAGTCGTAACACTTGGCACTTTTCTGTCTTTAACATTGTAGGTTCGTGGTCCGTCATTGTCGTTCCTGGTGTAGGAACCATAACGATATTTAGGGTTTATTCTAAACCCATCAATAGTAAAGCTAGAGTCAGTTCTTTTTATCCTCATCACTCTCATCTTTTATTTTTTGATTGTATTTAATAGCTTCTTTTAAGAGCGTTAAATCGACACCATAATACAAAGCTGATTGTTTCATGGCTTTTATATCTTTAGGAAAACAATGTCCGCCGAAGCCACGTTCTTTAGTAACTTGTGTATGGCTGATTCCTATTCTTTTATCTAAAGCTATACCTTTTCTTACATGCTCGTAGTCAATACCCGATGCTTTACACAAGTCGTATATCTGATTAAAGAAAGATACTTTAGTAGCTAAAAAAGCGTTTTTAAAATATTTAATTAATATTAGTTCTTTGGGGTCAGCTTCTATAATGTGAGGACAACTAGGAAACACTTGTTTAAATATCTTAGTCCAAAAATCAGTCTCAGCTCCACCTATCAT
>Ga0209336_10001019_pt1 | contig 13720 bp, 18 predicted proteins | sample LinPmetageLP32_FD_184042 | JGI IMG/M metagenome (GOLD analysis project Ga0209336, IMG submission 184042) | Marine viral communities from the Pacific Ocean - LP-32 (SPAdes) (version 2) | ecosystem: Environmental > Aquatic > Marine > Oceanic | place: Pacific Ocean | collected 2009-08-23 | reverse complement strand
TATCCTTTACAACAATTGAACCAGGTGAAGTATATGTCTGCCAAACAATTCTAATAGCATTATTGGAAGCATTAACATTATAGAAATTTTTAACCATATTAAATTGGGTGACAGATGCTCTCAATATAGTATCATCTGTATTAGAAAAAGGCGATGTATTTAAATCTACACGGAATTTGTTAAGTTGGTCTCCAAGTCCCCCGAAACCACCCTCGCTATTGATGTATAACTGCTGACTTTGATTTTCGTATTTAGTATTAGTAGTCATTTATATTAATACTAAACATAATTATTTATTCTTTAAATTTAGACATATAGTATTCATCTTTTTCCATCTCCTTTGTCATATTCTCGGGATTGTTTAAAAAATCATCTACCATTATCTCTATAGTTGTTTTATCTAATTTTGGATACATCTGTCCGCATTCTTTCATTAAATATGTTTTGTATTGGTATCCTTCTTGCGAATATTTATAACCTTCATCGGTGATACGGCAACGAGGAATGATTTTCTCTTCGCCAGTTTCTTCGTCTGTGTAGTGTAGTCCGTCTTTCTGTAAAGCAGGGCATTCAGGGATAGTCATATACTTATATAAAAGATAATATTTTTATCTAATTTAACGAATTAATAACCAAAACTATCGGTTATATCACTTACTATACTCTCCGCATCTTCGTCTGTTTTTGTCTGTGTTATTAAACCAGGCATACTTTCTGTTTGTAAAGGTGTAGCAATACTTTCATCACGTTTAACTGATGCGGTAGATGCGTCATCTTTAGGGGTTATTACTTTACGAGATTTTCGTTTTATCTTTATCTTCTCGCCAGGCATCGGGTTTTTACGACGGAACGCCTCAAAGTCTTTTTGTAAATCAAATTCGCCTCGTGCCCCCCGTTCGTCAAGGTCACTCTGCCTCTCCTCTCGTTCTAATTGATTTTTTCTCAATTGTTCGTCGCTTAATGGTTTCTTGGTTTTTATTAGTCCTGTACCTTCTCTTTGTGCCTCAACTTGTTCCATAAATATCTCTTCCGCCGATGCTTCTATATCTACTAAATTTTGGGATATCGCACCACCACCCGACGCACCAGCAAACGCATTTTCAGTTCTATAAAGTCCTTCGTATTCTCTAAATAAACCAGCGTCGGTGTAAAGAAAAGGGTTTTCAAATTCTTTCTGTCTTTGTCTTTTAAGTAATGCGTCATAAGAACCCATAAAATTAGTAGGATTAACTTCGAATAAACTTTTTGCGTTTTGTGCGAAAACGTGAGGACTTATTGGTGCTTGGTATGTTGGTGTGTTAGATATAGGAATGTCTGTATATACTTTACTTCTAACTTTTTTTGGTACAGCAAGTATCGGTTCTTGTAGATAGAGAGGAATTGGTCGCCAGTTCGAGCACCCCATAGCAGTTTCAGCATCGGTGAATAATTTTACCATTATAATATTTCATAATATTAAAATATTATTAGATATTATAATGAGTTCCGTTAGAGTTATGATACCGACAGGTGGAGGCATAAATGACAGACAGAAGAGACGAGCATTAAATTTAGTAAAAAAAACTACACGTTTTAGTACTGGTGGTGAAGGTGATGCTGCCCGTACGCTGACTGGTCGAGTGTATAACGACCCACGTGTCGACCCGATGGCGGGTGAAGTGCCTTTTACTGCTCTTATCCCTACATACAATATTGCTGATGCGAATGAGGGTTGTATGAATATTCAACAGATGGCGACGATGATAGAACCTATGGTAATTAATCCGTGTAAAGACTTACAGACTGGCGGAATGTACGCTCGTTCGTTTCCTACTAATGGAATGCGTCCGTCTATGGCGTTCGTCCAATATGACCTCGATAACCAAAATACAGCAGATAAAAAACTTATCCCTGGGTCAATATACGACCAGATTAACACACAAGCACCTTTTCCTCGTCCAAAAGGTAATTTGATGGTGATGTAATTTTATTCATTAAATCAATATGTTTTTTAGAACGTTTGTGTCGTGCTAAATGGTTGTGTGTAGATTTAGAACCGCATTCACAAATTACTATTTTACCTTCTCGTATCTTTCTCTTTTCAGCGTATTTAATAGAATACATTTTATCTACATTTCTAAAATATTCTTTATTGTCTTGGTAGTATTGGTTCTTTTTAATTCTAATTTCTTCTTTATTATCTTCATACCATTCTTTTCTTGTTCTACCTGCTATATATATGTTAATACATTCTATAGTTTTTTGATATTCACCTTCCTTTCTTTTTAACTCATAATCACTTTCACAAGGATAATTTTCGAGTAATTCAATATAATAATTACGTCTTTCTATAATTTGTTTAGAAGAACAATCAAGAAAATCTATATGTTTTTTCAATCTATCTTCTAAACTTTTACAAGTAGAACCTATGTACGTCTCACCAGTAATATTACATACAATTTGATATATTTTTCCATTCTTGTAGTCAAGCATCTTAATTAATATAAAATAATATTTATAAGTTCAATTTTTATATTAATACTCATTAGCGTCTAAAACTCTGTTATTATCTTTGTCTAACGAGTTAAATAATTCATCAATACGTTTATCACTTAATCCTTTGTTCTTCCAATAACTTTTGAATTCAGCGTACGATATGAAACCATCATTATCGACATCAATTTTGTTTGTTGAAATCTTTGGTTCAACAATCTTTGGTTCAACTATCTTGTTATTAGGAACAAATGGCGTATCGTTAAATACGTTTGGTGTAAAACTTATCTCCTCTTTTATAAAAGGTTCGTCAAATGTAGCAGTTGTATCTTGTATGAAGTCAAATTCTTCACCATCAAAATCATACTCGTTAGATGGGTTTTCTTTTACACGCAAACTCAACCAACCATCGGCACTTGTAAAATGTGAGATGCCGTGTTCGAAAAGCATATCCTGATTTGAGGTAATAATATTTATATGTGTTTCAGGCGAGTAGTCGCCTGTGTTTCTTAAATGTGCTGGGACTAAATCACGATTAGTGGTATAGATATTAATGTTTGATGTATCGTACCCTTCGTAATCTCTGTAATGCTCCCCCCTCTTGGACGCCGCATTAAACGAGTGGGTCTGTAGATTAAACTTTCTACCTAATTGAAGTGCCGCCGCACCACCCCTCGAATGCCCTAATATAACAAACTTCTTGTTAGGGTGTTTGCGTATCGCATCTAATAATGATTTTTCTAATATTTTAACATCATTATCAAATATAGAACCAAAATCGTCTGGGTTGTCTGTCTGTACGCTTTCCACACCCATCGCTATACCTTCTACGAAATCACGGGCATCATTTACAATATCCAATCCTCTAATAGCAAAATAGAATGTATTATCATTAGAGAACCCTTGTGCTAAATCATTTCCCAAATCGTGCCTATCAAGACCTAAAAATTTATCATTTGGTATAGAATATGATTTTCTGTTGTCCCCTGTGATAGTGTCTTTTATAGGTTTAAATACATTAGCACTTTGTCCCTTTCTACGTGTGGTATATACTTCTTCTATAAGTTTTGCTCCAAGATGAACCATTTTTAGTTGAGATTTTGCGGCATCAATTCCTTCAAATCGGTAATCGGCATCACCTCTTAATCTTTGATTGGATTGTTTAGGAGTATCTACAACTGCCTCTCCTTCCTCTTCATTAATTATTTCTTCGTTTTTATTTCTCATCTTATATAATAATGAAGCAGATAAAGCGAGTGCTGTTGTCGCTCCTACATAGTACGGAATATTACCTGTCGATGGTTGTTCCAAATTTGGTGCTCCTCGTTCCATATTTTGTGTCTCACTTGAAGAAGCAACTTTTAAAGCACCAGGCGGTTTAACTTCATCACTCGCACCACGAACAAATATTGCCTGTTGTCTTGCGAAATCTATTCTTGGACTTGTTCTACCACTCATTTATTATATACATATTTATTTTATTTATATAAGATATAATGGATTTAACTGAAATGATGGAATTATCGCTTGAAGCATCGTGTTCTTTATTTATTATTGTTCTCGCAATAAAATTATATAAATGTAAAATTTCTTCGATTAGCAACTGTTTTGGAGATAAATTACATATTGAAACATCTAATCCTGGTGCGGAAACAACACCTATGGACGGCGTTATAAATCAATTATAAATCATTTATATATTATATTTGTATATACTATATGAAAAAAGTAAAAGCAAATATTTATGGTCGTGATGTAGAACCTAAAAAAGGTGTAAATAATCAGTATAAAACGCCACCTAATGCTATTTCTCAACCCTGTTTGATGATGTCTGTAGGGGTACGCAACAGCGGTAAATCGTATGCGGTTAGTAAGATTGTAGCACAATCACAGAAGACTAATACATTCGATGAGATATATATATGTACGCCGACGATGCTTTCTAATATTGCCTACTATGGTAAGTATATTCCCCCCGAAAACGTGTTTGAACCTACTGGCGATTGTATAAATAAAGTATTAGAAAGGGGGGAAGAGAATAAAAACGACTGGGAGGAATTTTGTAGAGAATTAATGGAATGGAAAGAGTATATGACTACGTTAAAAGGAAGTGATGATTTTACGGACGAACAACTCTTCCGCTTCGATAGTAAAGGATATTTAGATGGGGTTGTGCCTCGTCCAGTATGGAAATATAAAATAGAACGACCACCACAGAGTTTGGTAATCCTCGACGATATACTTGGAAGTGAAGCAATCCTTAAATCGTCTGGATTAACGAAGATTGCTACGCTAAATCGCCATCTATTTCCAATCAATCCTGATTATGTAGGTAATGGTCGAACTGCTGCTGGTTTATCAGTAATTATATGTTCGCAGGTGTATCGCTGTCAAAATGGTATCTCGAAGATATTAAGAGAAAATTTGACCCATCTTATGCTCGTAGGTAAGAATAAACAACCCAAACAATTAGACGCTTTAACAGAAGAATTAGGTGGCGGTATAGAACCTGGTAAATTTGTCTCCGCATATACGGAGGCAACTAAATCGAAATATGGTAATTTATTAATTGATTTTTTCCCAGAATGTCAATCGAAACAATTTCGTATGAACCTCGACACCTACCTTATGTTTGATGAGGACATAGCGACGTGCGAATGTAAAAAGAAAGCAAAAGGATTGAAGATGGTTAAAGAGGAGAAGGTTGAGGAGAAATTACCTAAAAATAGCGTTGATTAAATTGTTTTTGCGTCGCTGTTCTGCTTCGTATGCTAATTTCTTTTTTTTCTCTTCATCGCTCATAGGTGGCGGAGGCGGTGGTGGAGGCGGTGGCGGTGGGGGCATATACACAACAGGAGCAGGAGCAGGAGCAGGAGCAGGAGCAGGAGCAGGAACAGGCGTTCGTTTCTTGCGTGTCTTTATAATTACGTGTTCGTCATCGTCATCACTCGAAGAATGCTCTACTATAATAACCTTTTTTCTTGGTTTTTTAACAGGTTTTTTAACGGGTTCAACTTTCTCTTCAACAACTTTCTCTTCAACAACTTCTTCTTTTACAGGCGGTTTCGCTTGGTCTTTTAGTCTTCCTACAGGTTTGACATCGACTGGTTTATTTTTGAATTTCTCAATCTCCTCATCTAATCGTTTTCTTTCAATTGCTTTCTGTATTTTTGTTTCTGCTAATTTCTTTGCTTTTTCTTTTTTTATCGCTTCTTGTTCGGTTTTAGACTTGCTTGATAATGCTAATTTTTGAAGTCTTGCTTTCTCTCTCGCCTTCGCTAAATTCTCGAGGTTTCTTTCTTTTTGTTCGGCAGAAAGAGGTTTCCTCGCTACACCATTCTTATTCAATTTCACCTTCGGTATCTCTATTTCCTCGACGACCTCCAAGTCGTCGTCTTCATCGTCAAAATCTTCAGGATTTTTATCGTTAGTATCAGGCATTATGTATATCATATCACTATATTTTATTTTACTCACACTTTTTTAATTGACTATTATGTATTATATATGTATTATTATATATGTATTATTATTTTTTGTTATTATTAAAGGTGTAGTATTATTAAAGTAGTAGTATTAAAGTAGAAGTAGAAGAGTAGATAAAAAGTGATGCTCCAAAATTGCTCCAATACTCCAAATCTTGCCCTTTTCTCAAAAGTCTCTGGAAAAAAATTCAAAATAATTTGAAAAGAGTTTTGAAAAAAGGGCAAGATTTGGAGTATTGGAGCATTTTTAGCACATCAAGTTTATAGGGGTAGTTAATCGTCAATATCATCAAATTCTTCATCATCATCATCATCATCACCCTCTTTCATTCTCCACCCCAATAATATATTGTTCTTATTACGTGCTACTCCACTCTTGAAACATTTTTCTACATAGTGCTCTGCGAACTTTTGATTAGTTCGCAAGTCTTCCTTAAATCTAACATAATTATACTTCCGTTTTTCCATCTTATTCATATTCAAATAAATAGTGCTTTCCTTGTATAATTGGAATAAATCCTTTGATGATACGTAATACTGATTATCAAGATTACCAACCTCATACCCTACATATTCAATTGTTTCATTCAAGAAACTAATAATATCATCGCAACTCTGTAAATATGATTTTGTCTTTTCTTTTACACATTCGGCAACATACAAGTCCTTTGGAGCATTCGTCATTATCCACTCAAAGAAAGCGTGTTTATGTATGTCTTGGTGGTCGGTGTCTTTTAATTTTTTATTTAAAGGGTGTTTATTACCTACGTTGCTTGGATTAATAACACTCTCGGTTATGCTATCGAGAAACAGAGAGTTAAACTCTACAACAATAAACCGCTCAATTTCAGCAATCCCAATCGTCCCATTAATTTTTGGTATTTTATTACATTCCAACATCATTAAAAATTTTAAATTAACTTCACTTGAATTGGTATATAATTTTCTTGCCGTCATCTCACTATCACCAGTTAATGCTTTAATAGTTGCGACATACAAAGACATATGCTCTTCGGGTTCTGTAAATATAGCAACTCGCTTATTATTCATATCAGCAATTTCAGGCGTAGCACCGCTTCCCAGTTTCTCTGTAATCGTGCTGATTTTACCTTTGTAATAGTAGTTATTTTTACCACCCAAAGTTGCCGCCAATTGCTCGTTAATAACTCCTTTTCCATTACGACCCTTACCATTACAAATAACAAACTTCTCAATATGTTCTCCAGTTAAAGATTGAAACAATATACTTGCGTACGTCTTTCTTATTTCAGGATTAGGAAAGACTTGTTTTAGTATAGTATCAATCGTATTATACTCACTTCTCGTTGCTTTTTTGTAGGCATAACCGCAAGTAATAGTAATGTAATCATATTTATTTCGCTGGTATTCTTTACTTGTCATTAAATCTATGGTTTTATCATCAAAGCAAAACAAATTAGGATTACAATTTAATTTAATATCATTTTTAACACGACACAACAACATTTTAACCGCCTTTGCGATACGCTGTATCCTGCTTACATCTCCTATTTTTTCTAACAACTTTTCAATAAGTATCATACGTTTCTTTTCCTTATCAAAATCATCACTTTCAAAACCCAGTTCTTTTAATTTATGATTTGATATATCTAATGCTCTGCTATAAATAGTATGTGCTATTATGTAAATGTATCCTTCAAATCTCAATATTTCGTCGGGCGTTTCAATACGAGACCAAACCTCGTATTCTTCTTCATACAAATACCAAACTCCGTCTTTTAAAAAAACCTCATCTCCAATCAAGTCAATAACACATTTACCAATAGATAAATCGTTAAATTTTAAGTCTAATGAATTATTGAGGTTGTCATTATATTTAAGTTTAATATTAATGTGTTCTCTTTCATTAGATATTTTAGAATAGTGTTCTATAGTGCCCCAACTATTTCCTTTTCCCCCTTTGTTCCATAAATTATCAAACACATCTTCATCAAACTTATCGCTTTTATATGATAGTTCTTTTGCTAATTCATAACCAGTACAACCGAAATGATTTTTAATCGCCCAAACCAACCTTATCCAGTCATTATATTCGTCCCAATACAAAACATCTATATTTTCCAATATTGCCTTTGTGTATGTTGTAATGTTATGGTTGTTGTCTATTAAATTAACTCGTGGTTCATTCGTGATGCTTTTTGCTTTTCTTAAACACAAATAAGTCCAAACCTCAACAGGAGCATCTACACGTAAAACGTTTTTGTGTATAGTGTATTCTGTGTTAAACTCTGTTTTTGTTCCAGCACCAAAAACCATTCCACCATCACTTCTAACATCAATATTTAAATATGCGTTAGTTGTTGTCTTTGCCTTTGGATTATAATTTACGTATATATGAAACCCCCTGCTTGTCTTTACCGTGTATGTATTTTCTAAAACAGGAAACTCTTTTATAATATTTTCGTATGCTACAATTGTATCACAATCAATAACAGATATATTATTTTTAATACCAGTAATAACACAGAATACATTATGTTCTTTATTTATAATACAATCACTCGGTGTTTTAAATTTAGACCACATAGGCATACCAATTGGCGTCTTCTTACCCCTATCATCTTTAACTATTTTAGAAATTGTAAATGTATAAGAGAATTTATCATAATTAGTCATATTAGTATATACCCCTATGATATGTTTAAGTTTCAATTTAAATAATTATATAAAAAGGTAGTATATAATTATTTTTCTTTAAACAAATAGCGTACATCACCAAGTATCAACGCTTCTTCACGTGTCATAGACCATTTTTTTTTGTAATAACACCGAAGGTTAATTGCGTTATGTTTTTCAGGATTGCGTTTTTTCCACGCCTGACGTGCCCTACGTTGTGCCTCTGTTGCCATTATACTATATATACTTATCATTATCTTTTTAAATGTATATAGGGGTATAATATTTAAAAGTATATATATATATATACATATATGGTGGAAGATGAACTTACATTATCAAGTACAGATGAAGATGAATGCGATTACGCCCTGAATAGGATTAACACTATTTCTGCTTCAACAAAAAAACAATACCGCACCTCATACAATACTTGGAAAAAACACACACTACAGAAACTAACTCGTTCAAGTGAAAAGCATATAATAGAAATTGTAGATGGTATGAATGTTGTTGTTGGTAGTAAAATGAATTTATTATCAAGTTATATACGTGTTCGTAAATTTTATGATTTACCTGTAAGTAAGATACAAAAGTGGCGTGATTCGACATTAAAACAAAGTGTAGATAATTACCGCAAAGTTAAGAATTCTGTGTTGGTTGAAACCTTGCCTTCACACAAACAACTCGTAGCGTACGTCAAGCAGTTATACGCAGACAAGCAATATTTAGATTATGTAATAAACTATTTGCTTATGACGTTCTGCGTGAGAAACTTGGATTTGAATTTTTTTATTACTCAAGACCCAGAATTTTTAAAGGTCGTTAGTGATGATATCAATATATTATACGTTAGTAATACATATTGTAAATTAATTCGTCGCCAGTACAAAACTTTCGACACATACGGAGAAAAAACTACATCTATTACAAACATTCCATTTAGAAATTCTATTTTAGCGTTGCTTGGAGATAAACCTTCTGCTTGGTTGTTTGAAAATCAAAGTGGAACAAGTTATATGACACAAGATTCGATAAACAACTATATCCTACGGCATTCATATTTAGGTCTTGGGGAGGGTAGGATAGCAAAGATAGTGTTTCTACACAACCAGAATAACCTAAAACGATTAAGGGCGTTGTCTTCATCGAGAGGTACGAGTATAGAAACTATTTTGGATAGTTATATGCCAAGCATAAATACTTAATCAGTTTTAGCATTCATTAAGTTAATATGTTTTGGTGATTTTCGATGTTTTGCTTTATTAGGTTTTAATATGCTACAACCACATTCACATAAAATTTTCGTATTTTGCCACGCAGATATTTCTTGTTTATGAGTTTCTCTATATATTTTACCCCGCTCCTGATAAACTTCTTTTCTATTATGGTAGTAAATATTAGGTCCTTCTTTTGGCGGAATACATTTATACGTATTGAGGTTTGCCTTCAATTCTACTCTGTATTCCTCTTCTATGATATGTGCTTCGGTTAATGTTATCTGTTCTACGTATCCTAATTCAATTATTTTGAATTCGTCCCAACCTCCGTGTTCTCTAATAGTTGTATATACTTTACAATTATGTCTTGGGTTACTAACGTTATTACAAGCGTTTTTATGGGCGTATCTCCGTTGTTTCATATTACAAGTGCTTCCAACATAACACAAATCGACATCATTATTAATATTCACAATTTTATAAAAAGTATAATCGTTAATTTCAGGACGAGGCATCTATATACTTCTATATACTTCTATTTAACTTGTTTTCAATTTATGTTTTAAAACCCATTGATTATATGTACGCTTGTACGTCCCGCCGTGCTGACTTTCGTCGAGTTCATACTCCATATAGTCTTCTATTTTAATTTTTTTAAAACACATTTAATTTATATATATTAATAAATTATTATATATAAATGGTAGATAAAAAACTATACTCACCAGTAGTTTCTACTAATCCTAAAAAAAAATATATGGTGTATGTAAAAAACAAAAAGACAGGTAGTCCCAAATTAATTCATTATGGAAGTAGGGGAATGAACCAATACCACGATAAAATAGGGCATTACACGAAATACGATAATAACGATAAGGAGCGTCGTAGGTTATGGTACGCAAGACACGGAAGAACAACAGACAAAGATACGGCGTTATATTGGGCGGCAAAAACACTTTGGTAATTGATTAACACTTCTCTTGCGATGCTTTAATGACAGCAATAATATCCTGCTTTTTCATCTTTGATACACCACGAATGTTTTTGTCTTTACATACATCACGCAAATCTTTAATCGACATTTTAGCATAAATATCTATATCGCAACCACCACATACAATCTTCTCTGTCACATCTTCCATTTTTACGGCAGCAGCACTTACCATAGACGATTTAAGGTCGTTTAGTTCTACAAGCAAAGCGTCACGTTGTTTAGTCAAGTCAGCGAGTTCCATTTTATTATAATTCATAGAAGTATCTTTATGTTCTGTTTCAGGAAAAGGTTTTATATTAAAGAAAGTAATTGTATATCTCATACCTTCAAAATCACCTGTCTTATGGTAAGTAGTAGAACCATTAAATTTATAAGGTTTATGATGTACGTTTATAGACGACATAATGTCCCCATCATATACGTCTAATGTTCCACCTTTATAATTACCCAATCCAACAATTACACTTTCTCCTACATTATTTCTGTCTCGATGTATAGGTGTTCGCATACATTTACTAAATTGAATTGATGTATATTTAAAATCAGGGTCGTATTCTTTTATGAATTTAGTTGCTAATTCTGTAATTTTATTATGTTTTTTCTGTTTTGATGCTTTGCTAATACGAATTGAAGCGGTATAATTGTTGTGTTCTCTTCTCGACCAATCCCTTATTTTACCAATAATAAAATAATACCGCTCTGGTTCGTCTTCTCCTTCTTTTGCTATATCCAACGTCTTTCTTCTTTTATAAGGGTGACAATTTTTATCCCAATACAATTTGTTTAACTCTAATGTTAATTCATCTAATACTGACATATACAATATCCGTACATTTTAATATTAATATTAATACTAAATTAATATATATAATGGAATACGTTATAGCAATACCAACTTTATCTCGACCTTGTGCTTTAAAGAAAAAAACATTACATCTTTTAGAAACACAAATGATACCAAAAGATAAGATATATATATTTGTTGTCGATGAAGAGTATGAGATGTACGCATCTCTGTTAAGCGAAGAATACAATATTGTCATAGGACAGCGTGGAATAGCAAACCAACGCAATTTCATAAGTAATTATTTTAAGATAGACCAATACATAGTTTCGTTTGATGATGATATAACAGATTTAATGTTTTTAGAAGATGGAAAAGAATTAAAATCAATATATAATTTAAAAAATGTAATTGATTTTATGATTAATGTAATGGATAGTGCTTGTATAAATCTTGCTGGTGTGTATCCAGTATCTAATGCGTTTTTTATGAAAGATACTATCACAACAGATTTAAGATTTATTATAGGTGGTTGGTTTATTTATTGTAATCAAAAATTAATGTTAGATATAAGAAGTGAGAGCAAAGAAGATTACGAAAATACACTATTATATTTTTTAAATAATGGTTCTGTTATGAGATTTAATAATTTATGTTTTAAGTCTCGCAAACATAGTGAAGGCGGGTTAGGTCGTGATAGGAAAGCAAGAAACGTACAGGCAGCAAAGTATCTCGTGGAGACATACGACGAGATGGTTTCGTATAAAAAAGATACATTAGAAGAGATTAGATTGAAGAGAATTAATTATTAGGATACAAAATTAGGGTCGCGTCGCAGAGAGACGCAAATGTGGTCTTTGATTTCATCTTCATTATCTTCATTCTGGTCGTCCCTCCAATACTCGTTGTCCCAATAACAATTATTACATAAGGTCAAATCACCCTCCTCGTTGGAATAACACATAATAGGTGTGTCCTCACATAACACGCAATCACAACCATCTTGTCCGCAAATTTCGTCTTCTTCCTCGTAAGCACATTTATCACCAAAAGGGCAAGACTGCTCCATCAACCCTTTTTCCTTCAATTCAGTTGCTCGTTGCTTGGATACATAACAAACCCCTTCACCAAAACAAAACTCACATACGCATTTTACTTCTTGTTCTTCGTCTTCTTCCTCGTCATCTTCACCATCACTCTCGCAAGGAATAAGGCGATTACGTTTGGATACGTCGTGCTTACCTCTATTAATACCGCATTTGGGACAATCATATTCAATATCAAAGGGTTCTTCTTCATCGTCAGTAATAGGGTGAGTGAGACTGCGTTCCATAGTTGTTGTTATATATGTAAGGGGTATTGTCCTTATATTGCTTTCAATTTATTTTTAAAATACAAAATAAGTAAAAGAAAATGGTATGGTTTCAATTAACTTCTTTTGAAGAACTCATCAATCATTTTATCCTTCTTCCAACTCATAGATAATTTAATACCCTTTTTCTCTGCGATATAAAATATATATATTTTAGTATGAGTATTAAGTGCTTTGCGTGTGAATGGATAAAATATACGAAGACGAGCAGATAGGTTGCGGTTAGTCTCAAAAACGTTTCTTTCTCTTCTACGCCTATACTCGAACGAGTACGCGGCGTGGCGGAGCGTGTGCCACGTCGAGTGGTCGTGGTAATGATACGACCCAATCACAGCAACTAATAATTTACTCTCTTTCTCTTTTAATTTATCTTCACCAATAAATTCATCTATCGGGTGTCTATGATAAGATGATATTTTCATCGCTACATATTTGGGGACGACACCTTCAAATATATCAACAATTTCGTTTCTTGAAATGTTGAGTTTGGAACATTTATTTTCGTCTTCTAATTGTTTTTGTTTTAATTTTAACTCTTCTTGAAGTTTATAAACTTCATTTTGAAGGCGGAGTGCTTTGAATGAAGTCATAGTTGTTGGTTTGTTGTTAGATAGGATATATTATTTTGTTTCAATTGCTTTCAATTTATTTTAAAAATACAAAGTTAATACTCTATTCTCATTTTACTTTTTTTTAAGAATATACTTATACTATCCTTTTTACGATATTCTAACGATA
>Ga0209336_10001017_pt1 | contig 13728 bp, 12 predicted proteins | sample LinPmetageLP32_FD_184042 | JGI IMG/M metagenome (GOLD analysis project Ga0209336, IMG submission 184042) | Marine viral communities from the Pacific Ocean - LP-32 (SPAdes) (version 2) | ecosystem: Environmental > Aquatic > Marine > Oceanic | place: Pacific Ocean | collected 2009-08-23 | reverse complement strand
GATTGGTCGTCGGCCGAAACATCTCTCTCAATGTTAAAGAATGTCATGGCATCATCAGCGGCGTTTGCTATTGTTAAAGCACCACTTACGGCAGTGACATCTACATCATTAGATGTGCCACTGTGTGCTTTTGCTGTAGGAGCAACTGCTGTACCAAAAGCAGTGTCAATAACACCATTGTCAACAGTAGAACCCCCTGCCAATGACCATGAAACTGTTCCTGTATTTGTTCCTGTTACCGTAAAGAAGGCTCTAAAGGTGACCGTGCCAGCATTCCATGACTTTGGAAAAGCCACCGTGAACTGTGCATTTTCATCACTACTAGGATCAAAGTCTAAACACTTTAATTCTGGACGGCCAGCGGTTCCCTCTACTTGAGCGAGTGCAGCGCAGCCGCCAGTCGTTGTTGGATACATTGCAGCGGCGGGAACATATATTGTTTCTAAACCAGCAGTTTTTATAACCGCACTAGCTACAGTTGCACCAGCAGTATCAAGATCAACTGTACCGTCAGCCGCAATTGCAATCGCACCAGCGGTTGTTGCAGTACCAATCGTACAAGCATCTTTGAGTAATAGGTCATCAACCAGTGTTACAATACCAGTGGCTGCAATTGTGATAGCAGATGTTGAAGAAGCAACACCTATAGTGCCGCCGTCTTTAATTAGAATATCATCAGCAAAGGTTACGATACCACTATCTGCTAAAGTCATTACAGCGGCGACAGTTGCATTACCTATAGTCCCACCATCCTTGATTAAGATATCATCAGCAAAAGTAACAATGCCTGTGGATGCTAAAGTCATTACAGCAGCGACAGATGCGTTACCTATGGTCCCAGCATCCTTAATTAGAATATCGTCAGCGAAAGTAACAATACCAGTAGATGCTAAAGTCATTACAGCAGCGACAGATGCATTGCCTATCGTACCGGCGTCTTTGATTAAAATATCGTCAGCAAAAGTCACAATACCAGTGGATGCTAAAGTCATCACCGCAGCAACAGATGCGTTACCTATAGTTCCAGCGTCCTTAATTAGAATATCATCTACGAATGTTACTATACCTGTTGAAGCAATAGTAATAGCAGAGGTGGAAGATGTAACACCAATTGTGGCGGCATCTTTTAAAATTAAATCATCCACCAAAGTGACAATACCTGTGGATGCGATAGTAATAGCAGATGCCGACGATGCAACACCAATCGTACCACCATCCTTAATTAGAATATCATCTACAAATGTTACGATACCTGTTGAAGCAATCTGCATCGCAGCGGTTGAAGATGCAGAACCAATATTACCGTTATCTGGAACAATCACACCACCATCAGCTGAAAGTGTGATAGTGGTTGCAGAGATTGCACCATTGAATATTGCCTTACCCGCAGCACTCATATCAAGTGTGAGTGCTGTTATATCAGAAGCATCATCAGTGCCCTTAAAGATAATATCTGCATCGCCTGCTTGAGCGTCTATCGTAATGTCTCCAGAACTTGTTGCGATACTAACGGCAGCATCACCAGTGGTAATATTATCAGCAGCGACATTTGAGCCCGAACTAACAGTATTGTCCAAGGTGACAACATCTGAATTCAGAAGATTATACTGAACTCTGAGAGTTTCTAGTGTGTCTGTAGTATTTACTGTTGTTGATGTTACAGCCATTTTTCCCTACCTTTTCAATATTTATAAAGGATTTCCTCGACAAATTTACTTTTCTGTTTTTCACGCAACTTTGCTCTTTTCTCTCTTTGAGCTTCAAGTCTTTCACGATGTTGTCTATATGATTTAGTTCTGCCGTCAAATAATACCTTTTTCTTTTTCTTCTTTTTTCTAACGATAGGTTCATCAACCATCCCTGGCGGTGCGTTTGCCACAGAAGTTGTTGGCGCATCTTCATCAATTTCTTGACCAGTGCGAACATCTACCTCTTTCCAAAATTTCATTGGTTCAAATCCTCCAGCCCTACATATATTTCTTCTTTTGTTTTGAGATGTACAACAGGAAATATATCCACACCCAATATGGAATCAATCGGTGCCTCATCCTTGTAAGCAATAACTTTATCACCTTTCTTTGCAGCCAACTCCTCTTCCTCTTTACTCAATATATCATTTGCTAATGTGTATTCACCTTTAGGAAGAACTTCACCAAATCCTATAACTTCCTCTGATATGGAATCATCTATTTCATATCCCTGCTCTTTCAAATATTTCATAAATTCCTTTTCAAAAACATCTGGATCATCCACTGACTCTTTGAAAGTATCTTTGAGAAGGAATAACGCAGCAGCATAACTTCCCAACTTAGTTCTAAGTCCAGGCACCTTTCCGAATATTTTTTTGATGTTGAATACAAGTTTATGAAGAACAGTGTATGCGCTCTTCTCTTCTGTTGTGCGAAGTGTGGTTGGTTTATTTGTGCCTGGCTCTAACTCTCGTTTTCCATTCTCATCTATAATTCCAAGTTTGAACGCATCAGTATTCTTAAATGGAGTAACCAACAATTTTATAAACCTATATGTTACAAATAAATCTATCGCTCTGCCCATTACAGTTTCCTTAATGTATCTAAAGTATATTTATCTTCCTCAATCCTAGACAACTCATCTTCTCTTATCATATTTAAATACAATAAAAAAGACTTGAGTGTACCAAAATACTCTTGCTGTATTTTATACAAGAGTAAAGTCACGCAAGCCTCTGGCCCAAACAGATTTCTTAATATGATGATATGATTGAGTATCAATCTTTCTTTGAGTATATTTGTCTCTTTATACTTTCTCAAAAGACGCTTAATATATTTAAACCTCTTCATATCATCATAAAATTCTTTTTCACCTTCGCAATGAGGATTATCATAATGCCTAATTGCGAACATAGTGATATTTTCACTAGTTATCTTTTTATACATTACATAATTTTAGCACGCAACTTACATTGATTAGTATCAGTCATCTCATAAGTCAGATTTAACGAAAGGCCACCTTCTCTTTGATGGGAAATACCATCATCATTCATAAATTCAGTATGTGGTGTATCAAGGTCTTTACCAAAACGACCACCAAACAAAGTAAGAGGCAAGTTAACACTACCACTTTCTTCTGTCATTGGAGGAACTTGGTCAAATGTCAATCCAAGTTTCATAAGAGAGTTTCTAATATGTCCAATTGCATATCCACTATCTTGTTGGCTCCCCTCTAAAATTTTTCCTACCATCGCATTGATTTTTTGGATGATAGCTTCACTAAAAAATCCATTAGATGGATTTTCTACATGACCAAAGGGTTCAGTATTTACGCTAAACGCATCCCCTTCATTGATATATTTTGCAAATGACTTCATCTTCCTCTCCATCTTATGATAGATTGTTTAGTTAAAAGTAGTGGGGGGTAATTAAACCCCCCACCAAAGTATAGTTAAGCAACAGCAACACCTGTACCGGCATCGGCTGCCCGAGTTCCACCACCACCCGTTGATACAAGTGCCCAAGAAGCACCTGTCCAACGTAATAGAGCGTTATCGCCAACAGCAGCTATATCAGCAACTGCATATGCACCCAAAGTATCAGCAGGAGTGACTTCATTAGTATTTGTTCCCGAAGCTTTGGCAACAAAAATCTCTTGACCAATCACTGTTCCGTCAGCAAGTGTAAGCGCACCTGTGCCAGTACTTGTAACCAAGTGAGTACGAGTTCCAAGAGCAAGAGCAACTGCTGTACTAGCAACCTGCACTTGAGCACTAGAACTAGGAACTGTTCCACCAAAGACTGTACTAAAAGTAATCTTTTTGTTAACTGGTGTTCCAGCAGGACCATCTACAACATGCAACAAGTCTGTTACATCTGGTGCAGCGGTCAGTTCTGTAAGTGCTGTAATTTTCTTATCAGCCATTTAATTTCTCCTTTAAAAGTTAAATGATATTACGCAACCGCAACACCTGTACCAGCTTGAACCGCACGAGTTCCGCCACCACTTGTGGAAACGAGTGCCCAAGAAGCACCTGTCCAACGCAACAAGGCATTATCACCAACAGCAGCAATATCAGCAACCGCATAGGCACCTAATGTGTCAGCAGGAGTGACTTCATTGGTGTCTGTTCCAGAAGCCTTTGCAACAAAGATTTCTTGACCAATGACAGTACCATCAGCAAGTGTAAGAGCACCTGTCTGTGTGCTTGTAACCAAGTGAGTACGAGTGCCAAGAGCAAGAGCAACCGCCGTGGCGCCAACTTGTACTTGAGCACTGGAACTAGGAACATTTCCACTGAAAAGTGTACTGAATGTTAGTTTTTTGTTAACAGGCGTTCCAGCTGGACCGTCGATAACATGCAACAAATCTGTTACATCGGGAGCCGCTGTAAGCTCCGTGAGTGCTGTAATTTTCTTATCAGCCATTTATTTTCTCCTAATAACCCCCATGCTTAATTGCACTTTGGGGGGAATGTTACTGAAGGTATGAACGCATCATCCTTCATCACTTTCTTCATCATCTAACTTTTTGAGAAAATCATCGCATTGTTGAATTGCACCAGCAAGTGCGTTTTGCAATGCGACATTTTCTAATTTTGCTTTTTCAATTTCTTGTTGTTTAATCTTTGTGCTTTCTAAATCTCCTACCAAAGCCTCTTTTCTTTCCAAAATGGATTCTGCATTAATACTCATAATTCACCTCATAATATTGTTTGTTGTATGGTTATTTAGGACACCGTGAAAGAAGCATTTTCATCAAGTTGAAGCAAGAACTCAGCCTTATCTCCATCTTCCAATGCAAAGTTTCCGAAACCAGACGGGCCCTCATCGGAACCACCATCGTCAAGCCTCAACCCTTCGTCCCGTGTTTCACTTAAAATTATATCGCTGTATTTCATAATTCTGCCGGTATTTTCTGTGAAAGAATCATTAGATAGAATACCCAAAGTATTGTTGGTTACGGCAGATGTTTGCGTATCGACTGAAGCAGCAAGTTCAAAAGCAACAATTCCAGCATCTAGATTAGATACGCTTCTACGGAAAGTCAATGTTTCAAAATCTGAACCCAGAGCGGTTGCTTGTTTCAATACAATATTCACATCACCAACCACAGCGACTGGCTCATTGAAATACGCATATACAACAATGTCACCAAGAGTAGAGGAAGCAACACCTGTGAAAGTGTCTCCATCTGGATAGAACTTTGTCTTATCTGTGAGATTACCAATCGTACACATAATTACTGTTGGGTCACCCACACCACTTTCCCGCAGACTTCTGCTACAGACAAGAATTTCTGGGTCAGCATCTGCATTATCATTTCCCTGTGATGCTGTACCGGCTGCCATTACCCAACCAGTATCAGTGGCGACACAAAGACCTCTAGCATAGTCGCTGCCTCCTCCAGAACCTGTTGGTAAGAATTTGGGTGCGTTTTCTGCATCACCATCTTGATATCTCAAAAAATGTTCAGCAGCAGACGCAACACCAGCACCATCTCCGTTAAAAATTATTTTGTCACCGGCATTTGCACCAGCACCATCTGTTCCGCCGTCTTCCATTATAATGAAACCGGCATTTCTTCTACTCCAAAGCGACATTTTGCTCTCCTATTCTTATCGAATATGTTTTTATTATATTTATACTATTTAAACCCTAGACGCTTCAATTCACCAATAGTTTTTGCAACATCGGTATGACGAATACCAATACCACCTTTGTTTTCCCACTCTCTTATATTCTTCATATAATCGTCTATCAAAATATTCGGTTTACCGTCTGTTTTAGCATATAGTTTTTTATCTGCTCGTTTGACCAGATTGATATTGCGTGTTGGGACACCTGTATGCCTGGCTAACCATGTCATTTTACCATTCTTAGAACTTGGATCACGACCAGAATACGCTGACAAGATGTAAGGATTATACCGAGAAATAAACACATAAAGTCTTTTACCCCCTGGCATCCATTCAAGATTTGCCCAGAAACCTTTTGTCTGGTTAATCTTGTTCCACCGTTCATTCTTATCAGCAGTTGCAAAATCACCACCAACGGCTTCATCTGCACCTTTCATAAAATTACATAAAACTCCGTCCATATCACAATAGATATTTGGTAAGTCTCCTTTTGAGACTTCTGTCATTTGCAAAAGTGTTTTCATAAGTATACTCTATCAGATATCTATCCTATTTGTCAGCCTTTTATTTCTGGATTTAATGTAACAACAGACATATCATCACCCGTCATTGTCTTGCCAGGTTTTGCCTTAACTGAACGAGCCTTTTTCATCTCAATATTTTCACGGTCAGAAGCTTCCCAAACCTTCTGCACTGCATCTTTCATGCTTTGCATTTTCAACTCATACTGTTTTTGAAGTGCCTCACCAATCTTCTCTTTATCTTTTTCAGATGGGTCTTCTTTGCCTGTCTTTTTCTCAGAACCTGATTTATAGTTCTTATCAACATAGTCAAAGAATTTCTTCTTCTCTTCATCTGACTTCAAATCAGCAGGAGAGTTGATTTTGAATTTCTTCATGGCTGCACTGAAGAACTTTTCATATTCTTCTTTTTTGCCTTCATCAAGACCAAACTCTTCCTCAAACTCTTCATAAGATGCATTGACTTTGGACATGGCAAATTTCATGAGTTTCACAATGTCTGCCTTCTTACCATTCTTCATCATATTTTCAAAGGTCTTTTTATTCTTGTCATTGATCTTATCATAGATTTGCATAATGGCAGAAGCACTAAAACTGTCCACTCCAATTTTACCGTCTTTCATTTTCAATGTCTGCTTTGCACCACCAGCTGCCTTACGCATCAGATCAAGATTGTCCTCATTAAGTTCAGCCTCTTCTTTCTTTTTCTTTTTTCCACCATTACCATCATGATTGTGGTGAGATTCTGACTTTGTGATTTTAAGTTCATTAATTGAAACACCCTTTTCAACACCATGCTCAAACATTACATCATACCACGCAATGTCACCACCAGAATTAGGAATGGCATGCATACCATGAACAGGTTGGCCTTCACCCCAATCTTCATGAACAACATTCTTTGCACATAGGTGTTGAGAGTTTGCAGCATTAGGTGAGGACTCTAATCCTTCTTCTTTTGGTTGCTTATTTTCTGTTCGGCGATTATCACCACCAGAAACTCTTTTTTTCTCTCCAAGTTTTGTTTTATACTCATCAAGTTTCGCAGCATCTTTCCAAACATCAAGAATGGATGATTCAAGTGTATCGTTTTTTGTTTCTAGGTATTTGTTACCCATTTTTCTTCTCCTGTAATTTTTTATTCATCCGTTCTAGTGTGGATTCTTCACCAATTTTAATTTTATCTTTTTTCTTCAAATTTTTCATCTGCTGTTTTATTTGTTTTGGTGTTCCTTTAAAAACAACAGGTTTTTTCTTCTTCTCATCAAGGCTTTCTTTCAATCCCATCAGCAAGTCCTTATGGGACTTTGCGATCTTTGCTTGAAACTTTTCTTTGTCCATAGGTTTTTTTAGACTGTTGTATTTTGCGATAACCGCAAGTGCAATTTTCTGTGGAACTTTTACTTTCTTTTTGTCTAAAAACTCCACCGAATATTGGCCACGCAATGAGACAGACTTTCTCAACTGCATCATAATATTTTTGCCTGCTGATTTAATATCATCATCTGTTGCAGATGTATCAATATCAGCGGGGTCTATGTCTCTAGCTTCTAGTCTTTTTGATCTTATTGATTCTAGTTTCTCACGGTGTTGACGATATTCTCTAGTTCTTCCGTCAAGATTTTCACCAAGTGCTTCGTTCTGCCTCTTGAGAACAGCAGCAACTTGTTTATCCTGAGATAATCCGCCCTTAATTTTTTCAATTGCCTTTACCGCACCCGAATAGTTACCACCCTTGTATCGTGGGTCTGAAGCAATGCCGATTGCCATTTTGATTTGTTTTGGAGAATATGCTTCATCCATCCCAACTTCCTCAAACATCGTTCCACCTTGTGCCTCAATTTCATCCTTGTATTCATCTGCCATTTGTTGAGCAACATATTGACGAGTCTGTTTATCAAATTTGCTTTTTACCATACCACTTCCATGTATACTCCTAACATATTTTTTTGCAGCTGCATCAACTAGATACATCCACAGTTTGGGAGCTTTCCTATGGTCATACTTACCACTTTTCATCTTCCTCTGTATATTTTTAACAATCGGGATTAACTGTGATTTATACAACTGAGCATCATTTTCAATATACATTTTCAATTCATCAGCAGCATTCTTATCAACTGCTTCATCAAGTTCATCTTTTTCTGTGACTGCTTTTTGTAAATCTTTTGCCTGACCAGCGTGAGCTTGACTTGCACCCTTCAGTTTCTTGATAATCTCTTTTACCTTCGGTTCGTCTTCTTTGTCAAGTTTCTCATCAAGGTCAACAGATTCTACATGCAATTTACCGTGACCAACTTTAACAAGAGCATTCCTGTCAACATTGCCCATATGTTGCACTTTCTTCAGTTTCTCAATTGCCTCTTTATCTACCTTACCATATTTCTTCTTCATGGCAATTTCAACATCGCTTACTGTAAATTCATCAAGTTCAACTTCTTCACTTGGACCATAACCCTTTGGAGTAACATCTTTGATATTCAACTTCTGTTGACCCTTTGCAATTCTAGCAGCGGCATCTTTTTTCAAGTTGCCATCTTTATCAAAGAACTTTGCAAGGTGAGGTGGAAGTTTAGTCTCTGCCTCATCAAGGTCAACTTCTTCTTTTATGGGAAAACCATCCTTATCTTTTACCATTCGCATAGTTTTAAGCAGCTTGGAAATATTAGCATTACTACCACTAACAGTTGCGAACCTTTGTGACCTAGCCGTGGGTTTACCACTTTTAGTTTTTTCATCACCTCTTACAACTTTCAAACCAAGTTTTTTAGTTAAAACTTTAAAATCTTTATTAAATTCAATACCAGTAGTGCCAAAGACACCATCGGTATGTTTAGTGCCGAGCGCAAACTCAATTGAGGCCTCATCAAGGTCAACTTCTTCTTTCATACCCTTCATAAGTTCCTTTTTAACCTTACTATCCATCTTATCATAGTAACCTTTATTTTGTTGAAGCCATTGACGTATAGCTGGCATACCACCATTAATCAATTGTTGCACTACTTGAGCAACCATTTTATATGCATATTCTCTATTTCCAGATGGAGCAAGTTTCTTAACATAATTAACAAGGTGTGGTTCATATTGAGTGGTTGGGTTTTTCGCCCAAGGAACAGCAAAGCCAAGGATAAAATCTGCATTAGAAAATTTGGAAGCTTCATCAAGTTCAACTTCTTCAATTACATTTTTAGGAAATGATTTTTCAATATACTTCACCACATCTTGAGTAGAACTACTATCCATCTTTGCAACAATCTTGAACTTACTGCCAGATTTAGATGCAATTGTTTGACCACCCATTCCAGTTTTCTCTAACTTCTTTCCATCAGTTGATAACATTTTACCATCCATAGACCTACCATCATAGAACGCATCTACAACCTTTTTATCTTTTGGATTTAATGCTTCATCAAGGTCAACATCTTCTGCTTTTCCTGGCGACCCTCCAACTTTTGCTCCCGGCGACATATAAACTTCACCACCTTTTTGTTTTTTCATTTTCATCATATCTGCCTTTGACCCTACAGCAACAAACTTTCCTTTAACTGCAAGGGCATAGTTTTTAGATTTCATTTCGTCAAGTTCCACCGACTCAACTCCAAACCTTTCCCTCAGTTTGTTAAGTTCAGCACCCTTCATATTATACTTGATAATAAGTTTTGTTACTGCACTCTGACTAACAAAAGGAATATCTGCTTTAAACAACTGTATGAGCACATCCTTGTCTTTAGCAAACTTATCCATCATTGCGCTAAGTTTATTAGCATTTGCCGTGCTAATCCTTTTATCACGCATTGGTTCATATGCTTTTTTAAGTTTATCAATCTGAGCAGAACTCATTGACTCGGCTTGGAGCATTTCTTCCCGTGCTTCACGCATTGTTCTTGTATAACTTGTCATTTTCTTAGCCCTTCATTAAGTCTGTAACTGTTTTACCTTTTTCCCAAAACTTACATGACCAATATCGTGCTTTCCATTTTGGGCCTGGATTAGTATCACACTGATGTCTTGCTCTAAAAGCTTTTAATCGGCCTGGACTATCTCGTTTGATTTCCATGTTAGGGTCACCAAACTCAACCTTTACCACATTACCCTTATCATTTCGCACATAAACCTTATATTTCTTTGTATCACCCTCTGTAGGATTATTTAGGTCTACAGGTCTTCCATCATACTCTGCTTTCTCTGTAAGTTCACCCCATTCATTTGTTTCACTAAGAGTTGCACCCTTGACCATTTTTTGGTCTAACTTAACAACTTCAGCACCAGTTGCGTATTTTTTAGATGGATGTTGCTTTAACATTCGTTTTGCAGTTTTAGCAAGTTCACCCTCAGTTCCAAGAAAAATCTCTGTCTTAGCTGGTTTTATTTTTCCGTAGTTGAGACTCATCTTATTTGTACTAGCAGGAATCTCTTTGTAATGAATCAAAAGGGCGTGAGTTGCACCACGCAAATCTCTAGTGCCTGTTGTATGAGTTTTACCTTTTTTATCCTTTACTGTGACTTGCACAGGGAAAGCTTCATCAAGGTCAACTTCTTCACTCTTTGCTCTTTTCATTTGAGCCGCTGTAGGTGCGCCCTTTTCACCCTTCTTTCGCATTTTTTCACCAGAGCCTTTTTTAATTCTCTCTCTTTTCTTGTGAATGTTTTTCCACAATGACTCATCTATGTCATTATCTAAACTTTCACCACGAACTTGTTTTGCGAGGTCTTGGTCTGCTCCACCCCATGTCCCTTTACTTTTAGTGATAAATGAGTTGACCCTTGCGAATGCCCACTGTTGAGGTGTAGTGCCTGGTCTATGTCCTGTTCTCCATGCAGCCATTCCACGGTCATATACTTTCTTTAATATACCATATGCCATACCAGATTTTTCTGACTTGTTGACCAATCCCTTAATTTTTTTCTCATCAAGTTGATATGATTCATCTACCTGACTATCAATGTAATCAGCCATATCATCTATTCTACTCACAGCAGTCGCAACTTTGTTTGTCCACCATGTTGGGAGACTATCTTGGTTATTGAGTTTATCCAACTCACCCTGCATTTTCCCTAATGCTTTATAGGCAATCGAAACTTTATTCTTCATTGATGCAACATCAGTGTGACCATCCTCTGTCAACATCTCATCCACTCTATTGAGTAGAGCTTCATTCCTTGAGAGAAATGCAGCAATTGCCATATCACGGCGTTTCTTTTTTGACTTACCCTTGAACTGTGGTGCGTCTGACTTGTAGAAATCTTTTACATAATCCCCAGCATCAGCATCTTTGTCAAGTTTTTCACTCTTGCCAAAAGCTCTTTCCTGCCAATTATGAGATTCTTTATCCTTATCTATAGGTCCACCTTTTGCCCAAGTATGACACGCTCTCGCAGAATGGCATTTAAAGTGATGCATCCAACAATAACCAAGTTCTCCATCATCATCAGAGGTTGCACCTGGCAGACACTCTTTCATTCTGGGGGAAACATCAAATGCTACACAATTTTCACATAATGATTTTTTAGCTGCCTCTTCAGTTGTTTTCCAGTGTTTTGCAATCTTTTCCCAATAATCTCCAGGCTCATCTACATTAAGAGGACCATAATTATATTTTTTTGTTGTTGCATCTCTGTTTTTGGTATTGATTGCTAAATCTTTTGTTGCTGGTGGACACTCCATCTTTTGTTCACCAAACATCTGTTTGAACTTCTTGGTATGTTTGGATGGTTTCGTTTTTAGTTTTTTATCGCCAGGAGCAGGTTGGTATGCTCTTGGGTCATCATCACTTATTTTTGATTTCTTGTCAAAATGTCTTGCACGAGCTTGTTTTGTAGATTTTGCCAATTCTTTACCACCAGCACCTTTTGCAAAATACTTTGCTGGTTCTGTGCCAGGGCTATCTTTTACATCTGGGTCTTGTTTTACTCTACGCAACTTTTCCATTTGAAGAACAAAACTTGTAAAACTATCATCACTTTCAACCTGATATTCTGCTTCCAACTCTTTTGGGAGAGTGCCATTATCAACAAGTTTATTGATGTATTGAACGGCGCTTCTACCATTGATATCATATTTGCTGGCAACTTGGCCAGCCCTATACGCCTTAGTTCCCATCTTGGTTTTATCTGTTTTCATTAAATTAACATAATCACTAAGCATTGCCTTATAGTTTTTAGGATGGCGCATTTGATCAATTTTTGCTAAAGTTTTTTTAACCCATGCCACTTCATCAAGTCTAATATCACTTAACCACGCTTTATGAACCTTACCATCCTCTGCCATAAATGAAATGTAGTTTGTTCCTTTACGAACAATTTCACCCGACATTCCATTTGCCTCTATAATATCACCCACATTCCAAATCTTACCTGTGAGATAGTTATCTCTCATTTCTTCATAAAAGTCCAGTTCGCCCATCATGCGCTCTTCACGAATACCCATATTCTTGCGAACATCTTTATATAACTTCTCAACATCTTTGAAACTAGATGGGACGCCCTGTTTGAAAGAATCTAAGTCACCCTCAACAGCAGCTGCTCTCATCTTGGATGCAGACATTCCCTCTACACCTTCGGCATCTGGATCACGCTCTCCAGCAGATTTCACTTCTATATTATCAAAACCATAATAACCATGCTTACCTTGCACCCCATTATACTCATTTAAGAGTCTATCAAACTCAGCGACACGATCAGAGCCAACAACCATAACGATTGCTCTATGACCTTTATCATGTAAGAATGTTGCAACCTCAAAGATATTTCTTGCTTTTGATACTGTGATGTTTGTTGCATACTTGCGAAACATCTTTTTCATGTATGCAACTTTTAGTGCGTGAGGTAAAGGATTCTTTTTGGGGTCATTTGAGTGTGATGGAAACACATACATTGGTGCGCCAGGATTTTTACCTTGTTCTTTGGCAACTGCATCTATGACTTTTTCGTGCCCGATTGTTGGCGGATTAAATCTACCAAAAGTAAAAACAGCTGTGTCACCTCTTGCTTCTATTAGTTCACTGAATTTTTTCATCACTAACTCTCATCTTTTTCTTTTGCTTTAAGGCTTGCAATTCTTTCAACTTCTTTAGCTTTCATCTTCCTTGCAGTTTTTTTTGCTACTTTATCAATTTTAGCGCCAAATCTTTGTAGAACAACTTGGTCTGCTTTTACTTTTTGTGGCATTGCCATGTCTTTGTAGCCTGGATAGAGTTTTTTTCTAAAAGCCATGACTGTTTTCTTCTTAGCGGCGCTGAGAAGTTTTACACTACTTCGCACTCGCATTAAAGTGCGTTTCTTTTTTGCTTGAAATGCTGATGATTTTGCAAGTTTTGACATACGTCGAGCAAGTTTTTTGCGTTGAACAACATTAACGACTTTTTCGTCTAGATTTGAGAAATCTCTAAAGTTTTTCATTTATTTGTCCCATGCCTTTATTGCAGTAAAGTTATTAAACGAGAACTCCATACGATCTACAAGTTTAACTGCTCCACCACTCACTTTATCAATAGCAACATAACCTTCGGGATTGGTCACTTTAAAACCATTGGGTGTACGAATAAATGTATCTGTCAATCCCTTTACACTATTTAGTTTTTTAACAATTTGCATTTTTGC